>Ga0316197_10000171_pt1 | contig 48572 bp, 43 predicted proteins | sample OudBiesiAoxic_MG_FD_204939 | JGI IMG/M metagenome (GOLD analysis project Ga0316197, IMG submission 204939) | Coastal sediment microbial communities from Oude Bieten Haven, Netherlands - site A oxic | ecosystem: Environmental > Aquatic > Marine > Coastal > Sediment | place: Netherlands... | reverse complement strand
TGATGGTTAAACCAGGTATGCCATATTTAGATATTGTACGCCGCGTTAAAACTGAATTAAAAGTACCAACGTTTGCGTATCAAGTAAGTGGCGAATATGCGATGCATAAAGCAGCCATTGATAACGGTTGGTTAAAAGAAAGAGAATGTGTTTTAGAATCTTTATTATGCTTTAAGCGCGCAGGAGCAAACGGAATTTTAACCTACTTTGCAAAGCAGGTAGCTCAGTGGTTGAAAGAAGATCAAACTAATCAGTAATAACAACTTAAGCTACCGTTGTTTGCTTACTTACTTTGCTGCCCACTGAGTTAATTGCTTAGTGAATTAATTGCTTAGTGAGTTAATTGCTTAGCGAGTTAATTGCTTAAGCGTTTATCGACACATATAAAAATGCCGCATTAATAAAGCGGCATTTTAGTAGCTTATAAAACGTTATGCCAATTCCGTTAATTTAATGATCAAATATTACGCAGGAAAAGGAGCTAGTTTAAGGAAAAAGCTGCCGTAAATGGTTGTCCCATTTACAAAACTCTTAACGCGAAAATAGTTCCTTTTAACCAGTAAGATTGATCAGTTAGTTAGTAGAGTTGGTATTACTTAAGAAGCTCTAAATGTTCGACATCAATCTTAGTTTCAGACCAATCACTGTCCACTTCACCTGTAATACGAATTTTATCTTCAGGTGTTACAGTAACATGACGGAAATCTTCGCTATCTATTTCGACCATCACATCACCGCTTTGATCTCTGAATAAGTAGTGCTCATCAGAGGTTTGCTTGACTAGCGTACCTTGTAATGCAACTTTGCTATCATCAGCTAACTCAATAGCTTCTTTAACCGTAATAGTCTGTATTGATACAGCTCCTGGTCCCACGAATGCAGCAAAAGCGCTAAGAGAAAACAAACTTGTGAATACAACGACGATTAAACCTTTAAACATAAATATCCTCTTTTTTAAAACCTAGATTCATATAAAAGTGAATGAAGTCTTTAATCCCATTAGCTTTATTAAAAATAAATACTACTTAAACAAGTGTTTAAACATAAAGTTAACGGTTGATTAAAGCGCTTATTATTTCTGACTAATGAATTTAATGATCGTTCAGTTAGATTTAAAGCTGATGTTAAATGACGTTGAGTTTGCTCAGGTTTAGCTCAGTTCAATAAATATTCGTTTCCAATAGGATTAAATACACTGCAAGCATCTATTAAAGCTTTAGCGGTTAACTTTGGCACACCGTAAGCCTCAGTTGTAACTTCAAAGACATCCTTTACTTTATCCAACAAAATAGCAAAATCGCCGTCACCCGTTAATAGAATGACAGTATCAACGGAAGCTGCAACTTCCATCACATCAATAGTGATACCAACATCCCAATCACCTTTAGCAGTGCCATCGCTGCGTTGTATATAAGGTTTAAGCTTAACGTGAAAACCAATATGCTTTAACACCTCTTGAAACTTTTGTTGTTGGTTATCTCCACGGTCAATGGCATAAGCAAATGCACATACAATCTCGCCTTGCTGTGAAATTTGCTGCCATAATTTACGGTAATTAAATTGTTTGCCATAAGCTTGGCGAGTGGTGTAATAAATGTTTTGAACGTCAGCAAAAACTGCAATTTTTTTCATTGAAAATGACCTAGATTCGATAAGCTAATGAATAGAATATGAAGCTTTTCAATCGTTTCAGCAAGCTTATTGTGTGATTAAGTAAAAAGACGATACCGTTAATTGAAATTAACATTCTTCAATAAAACGCGTAAAGTACACTACCCTCTTACTTTGGATAATTTTAATGGAAAATTTTTACCTACCAATTAAACACCTGCATATAACGCTAGTGGCTTTTAGTGTGCTATTTTTTATTATTCGTGCTGCTTTAATGTTTATCAATAAACCAATTCATCAACAAAAATGGGCTAAAATGTTAGCAAGGATTGTTGATACCTTCTTATTAATCTCAGCTATTATGCTTTGCTTTATCATTCATCAGTCGCCACTACTCGATAACTGGTTAACTGAAAAAGTATTCTGCCTTATCGCCTATATCATTTTGGCTTACATTGCCCTTTATCGCGCTTCGACTTTACCAACACAAATATTAAGTACAATTTTCGCCATAGGATGGGTATTAATTGCAGTAAAAATAGCAATATTGAAGCAAACCATTTTATTAGGCTAAGGGGATACTCATATGAATAAAGTAGAAATTAAATATTGTTCAAAGTGTCGTTGGTTATTACGCGCTAGCTGGATGGCTCAAGAGGTATTAAGTACTTTTGAAGATGAAGTTGATGAACTCTCATTACTACCGGGAACGGGCGGTATTTTTGAAATCACGGTAAACGATCAGCTTATCTGGTCGCGCAAAGAAATGGGCGGATTTCCTGAAATAGCCGAACTTAAAAAATTGGTGAGGGATATTGTCGCGCCCGATAGAAATTTAGGCTGTATCGATAGAAAGTAGCAGTAATAACCCCTTTCGCGTTATTACTACCTAATAAAGTGGTTAATAAAAGTTAGTTCGCCTCGGCATCTTCTCTTTTAATCACCTTATGTCCATCTTCAGTAACACCTGATTTCCAATAACTGCTGATATAGATATTGTCTTTCTCAACTTCTTTTTCATTACGGAAATAACCACGTAATGCACGCATATCGTCAAACTCACAAGCAACCCAAACCGACACTTTGCCTGGCAACCAAGGTAACACCTTCACTTGTTCAATAAGTGATTCATTCTCTAACAGCCACATAACTTGAATATTTTCAGGCGCATCAATTGATCGAATATCATCACGTTCAATCACTTTGATTACAGCATACCCTTTGGCGTCTTTAGGTAAATTGCGATTTTTTGCAGATAGCGCAGGTAACGCAGTCATGTCTGCCACAGCAAAGAACCAATCGACATCGCTATTAATATCGAGAATAAGACCAGGGCCGCCAACATAAATATTATCGCCAACCACCGTATTCATCGCCCAACGCGCAGCAAAACCACAGCCAGAGTCGGACGTTTCATGACGAACAAAATCCACATCAATGGTACATTCACTTCGAGAAAATTTAGCAATGGTATAAGTACGCATAACAGGTCGCTCGCCTTCTGCAAGCGCACTTAGATCCGTGCTTCCCTCGGCACTAAAAAGAAGTTTTATATAACTTCCTTCACAGTGTTCAGGGAAATCAGCAAACTCATCAGCATGAAGTGTCACACGTTGCATATTGGCTGATATTTTTTCTGTTTTAATAACAATCGATTTTTTAGGTTTAGGCTTAGACTGTGGTTTTGACATTTTTTTACTTGATACCATTTCAACACTCGATAATAGTTTTCATTTAGATTTAAACTTAGATTATCATTATAAAGAAAAGTTTGGCAACGAAATGTATCCTTATTTTTTGATTAAAAATAAATAGTTTTTAGCTTGGCTCGCCTGCAACCACCGGATCATTTTGGTGATTGGCGGTAATAAACTTAGTTCTGTCGAACACAGAGATTTTTAAATGTATTAGTGAGCATCAAAACGAAAACAGTCTGTTGTATGATCATTAATTAAACCAACAGATTGCATAAAGGCGTAAGTGGTTGTTGGCCCTAAAAACTTGAAACCTTTTTTCTTCATGTCTTTACTTATCTGGACAGATAACTCCGTTGATGCAGGCACTTCTTCTTTTGATTTCCAATTACCAACGATGGTTTTGTTGTCAGTAAATTGCCAGATATAGTCAGAAAAACTGCCGTACTCTTGTTGCACATTCAAAATGCACTGAGCATTATTAATAATCGCCGATATTTTAGCTCGGTGTCGAACAATACCAGCATCCAAATGCAGTGCTTCAATTTTTGCATCATCAAACGCCGCCACGGTTCTAAGATCAAACTGATTAAATGCAGCACGGTACCCTTCACGTTTATTTAAGATGGTATGCCAGCTTAATCCTGATTGGCACAGTTCTAAAGAAAGTGCTTCAAATAATTTTGTATCGTCATAAATTGGAACGCCCCATTCGGTGTCGTGGTAGTTTTCTTCAAGTTTGGTTTTTAAAGCCCAATGGCATTTTTTTGTTTCGTTCATTTGGCAATGATGACCTTTTGAATGTGTTGGGTTTGTCTGTATACAGTAATGAAAAGGAGCAAGTTTGGCTAGTTGTTGTTTTTACTTTGGCGTTATCCTCGTTCCCATTGTGCTCTGTGGGAATGCATATTTTCTATGTATTAACTCGTCTTCGCTCGTCGGGTCATTTGGATGCAGTAAGCAGTGGTTTCGCCCTGTCGGCGAGTTCATTTTCTTTATACGAATAAAGAAAACAGAACCAAAAGAAAATCGCCCCAAATCGTTTTTTGATCTGAATAAATAACAGCCTTCTTAACGCACCGCTCATACGCGGCGTCCATGCCGCGAAGTTCGCTAGCAACGGCTCCTCATAACACAATGCTGTCGCATAATTCGCTGCCTTAGCTTGCTAAAGGCAGTGATTAATTCAGAAAAACTCAACGGGGGAGTTGATTTAGCCGCATTGAGTTTCGTTTTATCGTTAATTATTTAATATTACTTATCTCAATGTATGGATGTCCCACACTTTGTTTAATATAACGTTTGTTCGATTTTCTCAACCGTTGTATTACGCGGGCTAACTGAAATTTCAACAGGATTATTAACCAGACCTTTAGCCAATGAACGAATTTCATCAGAGAAAGTAGCGGAGAATAGTAAGTTTTGACGTTTAGGCGGTAATAAAAGTGTTGGACAACCATTTATTGAAATCAACAATATCAATAAGTGAATAAACTACGAAACTCAATGTGGCTACGACAACACCACTGTTGAACTTTCCCAAGCTATTAACTCATTTTAGTAAAACCAAACAGGATGTTTGGGTTAGTTGAGGCTAGTGCATGGATGCACGTCCGAAACGGTACGTTTAAAATGTGTTAATAGATTGGATTAGAAAGTGACTCAGTGTCAGTTTCTTTGCCTACTTTCTTTTCTGATAAAAGAAAGTTTGGTCGCCGACAGGGCGAAAATACTGCCTACAAAAGTCAAAATGATCCAACGAGCGTAGACGAGCTAAACAAGCCAATAATATGCATTCCCACAGGGATAATGGGAACGAGCGAAAACTACAAAACTCAAACAGCAGATACAAAAAAGCCCCTATTATCATTCCAGTAATCATCTACTGAACAAATAATAAGGGCTTAAATTACGCTAAATTTTTGCGTAACTAAAAATCCAATCTTCTAACCACCTACAAAATTATTTCTTGGGCCGTTTTGTTTCTTAGCACTGCCCGTTCTTGCACCTGAACGAACGCCATCTTTATGCGGGATTTTGGGCGCTTTTGGCTTCTTAATTTTCTTCTCGTGTGTACCTAATACAGAAGGTTGTAATGGTTCACCTGGTTCAAAACCTGCAAATATTTTGCGTGGAATAACCTTTTTAATAAGACGCTCAATATCTTTTAATAACTTGAACTCTTCTTGGCAAACGAGTGAAACAGCTAAACCTTCATTACCAGCTCGTCCCGTACGACCGATACGATGCACATAATCTTCACTTACATTAGGTAAGTCGAAGTTGACAACGTTAGGTAGTTGGTCGATGTCGATACCACGAGCGGCGATATCTGTCGCCACTAACACTTGAATTTGGCTATCTTTAAATTGTGCTAATGCTTTAGTACGTGCGCCTTGGCTTTTATTACCATGGATAGCCGCACTACGAATACCACGAGCATCCAAGTTTTTAACCAATCGGTTTGCTCCATGTTTAGTTTTTACAAACACTAAAACTTGACGCCATTTGTTATCAAGAATTAACTGGCTCAATAACGCCGTCTTTTTAGTTTTATCTACTTCATATAAAGCCTGTTCGATTTTTTCAACCGTTGTATTACGCGGGCTTACTGAAATCTCAACAGGGTTATTAACTAAGCCTTTTGCTAATGAACGAATTTCATCAGAAAAAGTAGCGGAGAAGAGTAAGTTTTGACGCTTAGCGGGTAACGCTTTTAGGATCTTTTTAATATCGTGAATAAAGCCCATATCTAACATACGGTCAGCTTCATCTAAAATTAACACTTCTAACTGTTGAAAGCGTACTGCATTTTGTTGATAAAGGTCTAATAAACGACCCGGCGTTGCCACTAAAATATCTATACCGCCACGTAACATTTGCATTTGCGGGTTAATTTTTACACCGCCGTATACCACCATGCTGCGTAATGGCATGTTTTGCCCATATTTTTGTACGCTTGCTTGCACTTGAGCCGCTAGCTCACGTGTTGGTGTTAATATTAAAGCACGAACTTGATTCGGTTTAGCGCGTTCACCTTTTTCTAGCATTGCTAATAATGGCAATGTAAACCCAGCCGTTTTCCCTGTACCAGTTTGCGCAGCAGCCATTACATCTTTACCTGCTAATACGGCAGGAATAGCCTGTTCTTGAATTGGTGATGGTGTTTCATAGCCAGCATTTTTCACTGCTTCTACTAACGATGCGGGTAAACCTAGGGAATCAAAACTCATAAAAAATCTCATTAAAATACGGCATATGCCTTAAGACGCGTAGCTTACCTTAAGGAACCTTTTCACGCTATCAGTTAGTTTCAACGGCAATGCATAAAATTCATACAATTCTAACGTGATTAACCTCGCATAATATGTATAATACCCCCCTTAAAAATGCCCATAAAAGCAAGACTCCAACAATTTAGGAATAAGCCGTGTTAAGTACAAATAACATCACCATGCAATTTGGTGCAAAACCACTTTTTGAAAACATTTCTGTAAAATTTGGTACTGGAAACCGTTACGGTTTAATCGGTGCAAATGGTTGTGGTAAATCAACTTTCATGAAAATATTAACCGGTGACCTTGAGCCTAGCGCAGGTAATGTGACCAGAGATCCTAACGAACGTATTGCTAAACTACACCAAGACCAGTTTGCTTTTGAAGAACACACGGTACTGGATACGGTATTGATGGGCCACAAAGAGATGTGGGAAGTCATGAACGAGCGTAATCGTATTTACTCTTTGCCGGAAATGACTGAAGCTGAAGGGATGCATGTAGGCGATTTGGAAAATCAATTCGCTGAAATGGACGGTTACACTGCCGATTCACGTGCTGGGGAAATATTACTAAGTGTTGGTATTCCACTTGAGCAACATTACGGTCCAATGTCAGACATTGCACCAGGTTGGAAACTACGAGTATTACTAGCACAGGTACTTTTCTCAAACCCAGATATCATGTTACTCGATGAGCCAACCAATAACTTGGACATTGATACTATTCGTTGGTTAGAAACTGAATTAAAAGCACGTCAATGTACTATGGTAATCATCTCGCATGACCGTCATTTCTTAAATTCAGTCTGTTCGCACATGGCAGATATCGATTATGGCGAACTGCGTCTTTTCCCTGGTAACTACGACGAGTACATGACGGCGGCAACACAAACTCGTGAACGTTTGTTATCTGAAAATGCGAAGAAAAAAGCACAACTATCTGAGTTACAAGACTTTGTAAGTCGTTTCTCTGCAAATGCATCGAAAGCTAAGCAAGCAACATCTCGTGCGAAGCAAATGGATAAGATTGAACTCGCAGAAGTTAAAGCATCTAGTCGTGTCAATCCTTACATCGTATTCAAACAAGAGAAAAAACTGTTCCGTAATGCATTAGAAACAATATCGATGACAAAAAGTTTCGATGAGAATACCTTATTCAAAGACTTAAGCCTGATGATTGAAGTAGGCGAACGTGTTGCTATCATTGGTCAAAATGGTGTCGGTAAAACAACTTTACTACGCACTTTAATGGGCGAAGTTGAATTATCTTCTGGTGAATACAAATGGTCTGAAAATGCACAGTTAGGTTATTACGCACAGGATCATTCATCTGATTTTGAAAAAGATCAAAATCTAATGGACTGGATGGGTCAATGGATGCAAGAAGGTGATGACGAGCAAGCTGTTCGTGGCACTTTAGGGCGTTTATTATTTGGTGCAAACGACATTACTAAATCTGTAAAAATCATTTCAGGTGGTGAGCAAGGACGTATGTTATTTGGTAAGTTGATGATGAACAAACCAAATATTCTATTAATGGATGAACCAACCAATCACTTGGATATGGAATCTATTGAATCATTAAACTTAGCCTTAGAGAACTACGAAGGTACTTTATTGTTTGTAAGTCATGACCGTGAGTTTGTATCTTCACTAGCAACTCGTATTATTGAAATTAAACAAGACGAAGTTATTGATTTCCACGGCACTTATGAAGAATACCTAAAAAGCCAAGGTGTTCAAGCATAAGCAGTTAGTAATCACTTACTTGCTTTAAGTTTTCAGCTGTTTAGTGCCGAAGACTAACCATTTTAAATCCGATGCCCACAAAGTATCGGATTTTTTTATGCCTTTTTTACTGCCCCTGTAACCACAAAGGACAAAGAACAAATAAGGTCAGCTCAAAACATACTTTATATTTGTCCTCTTTTTACCTTCGTGCTCTTCGTGAAGCGCAGCGCTTCGTGGTTAATATCGTTTTAAATTAGTCATGGAAGGGTTAAATAAAGCCTAACATTGCACCAGCAACTGCAAATAACAGTACTAAAAACATAATTGGGCATTTTAAACATTTTAGTAAATAGAACCCGAGCAATACTAGCGCCATATCTATCCCATTAAAAACGGCACTCGTAAATACAGGTTGATAAAGCGCACTCAGCAACAACCCGACTACCGCAGCATTAACACCATTAATAGCAGCGGCTAGATTAGGTATTTTCGATAAGCGCTGCCAATGACTCAAACAACTTAATAACAATAAAAATCCCGGTAAAAATACAGCAATAGTGGCAACTAAAGCGCCTAAAATAGGCGAAGAGGGTAAAATAAAGTACCCGATGTAAGTCGCAAGAGTAAACATCGGACCGGGTACTGCTTGTGCAATGGCATACCCCGTTAAAAACTGATCAGGAGTTATTTGCCCCTCGACAATATTCTGCAGTAAAGGTAATACCACATGCCCTCCACCAAACACTAAACTGCCCGCTTGAAAAAAGTCAGAAAACACAGAAAAGACTTGTGGCATAGACGGCAGTAATACGGTCATAATTGGTAGAAAAAATAAAAGCAGCAAAAATACGATAAGCGGAACATGGTTGATTGAGGAGTTCAGTACTTTCATTGCACTTTGTGTCCCCTTTTCAACACCTTCCATTTTATTCTCTTTTAATAAAAATACCCCCACTAACGCGGCAATAATTAAAACCAAAATTTGACTTAATAAACCCGGTATTATTAATAAAGTGGCTGCGGTTAATAGGCATAAAAAAATGCGCGTTTTATCTTTACAGAAATTTTGATACATCATTAAGACAGCATCAAAAACTACCACCACGGCTAATAGCTTAAGGCCATGCATAACAGACAGGAAAAGCTGATCGCCAGCTAATTGTCCGGCACTTATTGCCAGTAATAACATGATAATAATGGAAGGTAAGGTGAACCCTAGAAAAGCACAACAAGCTCCAGCTAATCCCGCGCGATGATAACCAATAGCAAAACCGACTTGGCTTGAGCCCGGCCCGGGTAAAAACTGACTTAACGCTACGAAATCAGCATATTGCTTCTCACTTAACCAAGCTAAGCGTTGTACAAAGGTTTGTCTAAAGTAGCCAATATGAGCGGCTGGACCACCAAAACTAATAAAACCTAATACAAAAAAAGTTTTAAATATTTCCCACATACTTTTATATCCTGATACAAAGAGATAGCAATGACTGATATTTTAAAATAGTCGAAAATACAGGATCAATATGACAAGAGGATGACACGCAGTTAACTAGGTAAACAGTTTTTATTACAGTCTCTAAATAGATTTTTTGTGTTTAACCTATTTCAGTTTTTTTAATGATAAGTGTAAATACTGCAAATCATTACTCCATAACTGTAAGAATTTTCGTGATTTATCTTTATTGCTCAAACATTTTGCAAATAGAATAATATTGGCACCAATCAAATCACTACTTTTTTGTATCGCATACTTTTTTAACAACGCCTGCTGAAAAGGTTTAATTGGAATAGCAAGATCCTTAGCCTCTGCAAAATTCAACCATAAAAGATCTTTATCGGCATGACTTATTGCTCCCCAGTACATACGAGGTGCAAAATTTTCTACTACTTCTACCTTAGTTAAAGACACAAACAAATTCTTTGCACGCCACTTATGTTTATCACTGGTATAAACCCACACATCAGAAGTAGCTAAAGAGCTATTATTTAACAAGCTCTTTAATAACTTAGGCAATGTTTGTTTAATGCTTTTTTTAACAACTTTTCTTGACGATAAATTCAAGTCAGCAATGTCTTCTAATTCAGTTTCTATTTCAGTTTCAGATTCAGATTCAGATTCAGATTCAACCTTAATTATTGAAGTTGTTTTCAAGCTGGCGCTTTTAGTTGTTTGATTACGCAAAGGCTCTATCTTGGCTGAAAACTTGCTGGAAAAATCGATTGTAAATCCATCTTCAAATTCAATACTTTGTTGTAACTTTTGTTGCCCTTCATGCTTATGTTTAGTGACAGATTGTGTCTTATCTTTATCGTTTCCCAGTAAGCTTGTTTTGGGGCGGCTATTTAGCGCTGAGCAGGTTGGTAAATGATAACGAGAGCCAAAACAGGCTTGTTTACCATCTTTAGAAGCTCGCCTAAAATAAGCGTTCTGTAAACATTCAGGGCAAAATAATGAATGTCGGTATAGTGCAATTTTTTCATCCGACAGTAATTTAAATTCAAAAATAGAGAAAGTAGTTTGCGTTTGCATCTCATCTTCTATCGACTGAGGATCACGTTCAACGTCATCTTTCTTAGGTAAAATGCAAATGGCATCCAACATCAACTTCTCTCTATAACGTTATAAAATAAAGCACTCATAAAAGCACAGCTGTAAAACCACAATAATAACTATCTTAGCAAGATATCTCATCAATAAACTTTGCTAGTGCGCATTAAATGATGGTTATCTTTAATTCACTTTTTTAAGTCAATGTTTTTTAAGTCATGTTTATAACTCTATCTTTTTAAACCAGTGTTTTTAAGTCAAATCACAACGACTATCAATACTGTTAAATAAACACGTTAATGTATTGCATCCAAATGATTAAACACGATAATGTGATACTAATTCTAATCTAATGATAACGTTGGTTTTTTATGTCTTTTATTAATGAAAATAAATATACGTTTTATGGCATTGTTGCGATCCTGCTTTGGAGTTCTGTCACTGCCTTGATCAGAGACTTATCAGAGTTATTTAGCCCTATCGCAGGGGCAGCCATGATGTATAGTGTCAGCGCTATTTTTTTAATGTCTGTTATGGGCGTACCTAAAATAAAAGACTATCCGATACGTTACCTGTTGATCGGTGGAGTTTTATTTGTCACCTATGAAATCTGCTTAGCACTGTCTTTAGGCATGGCAAATAGTCGACATCAAGCGATGGAAATGTCTATTATCAATTACCTATGGCCTGCATTGACCATATTATTGAGCGTGCTAATCAGCCCTAAAAAAGTAAATATATTAGTATACCCAAGTATTCTTATTGCTTTTACGGGTGTCGGATGGTGTATTGCCGGCGACCAAGGTATTTCATTAAATACCTTGATGAATAATATTTCAGGTAATCCAATAACCTACTTAATGGCCTTTTCAGCCGCCTTCATTTGGGCTTTCTATTGCGTAATTACTAAAAAAATCAGCAACGGAAAAAATGCTATTGTGCTATTTTTTGCGGCTACCGCGATAACGTTATGGGTAAAATACTTTTTCAGTAATGAACCCAGCTTGCACTTTACACTTCCATCAACGCTAACATTAATTATTTCAGGCATAGTAATAGGAACGGGTTATGCTTTATGGAATCAAGCAGTAATAGGCGGCAATATCATTTTATTAGGTACCATCTCCTATTTCACCCCTGTCTTCTCTACGCTTTTTGCTTCTGTTTATTTATCAATTTCACTAACAAGTTCATTTTGGAAAGGTGTCGCTTTAGTGACCTTAGGGTCATTGATCTGCTTTTTAGTGACAAGAAGCAAACCTACTGCGAATAATACAACCGAGACAAACGGTAGCAACGCCATAAAGTAAAGGTTTGATCGCCGACAGATTACCTCGGTTGACGCACTAGATAGCGGTACGTCGACTGTTTATCAAAAAGCAATTGATAATATTTCAAATCAATTGCATTTTTCTGCTGAAAGACATAGACGCTACAATATTCGATGTTAAAACCTTTAAAGAAGCGTATCCGCTTATTGATATCGCTTAGGGCACAAGCGACCTTTTAATTTGAAAGACCGATAACATTAGGCATGGCTACAATCACTATTTATTAACATCGGCTTTTCCCTTGTTTGAGTGCTTTTTCAAAGACAACTTTCTAGGCATCCCTTTCTATGTGTTTTTTAAACAGGCGACAAGCCTACTTGAATGAATGGAATCACGAGAATGCTTTATTGGATACAACAATTCCGAGAATAGTTGACGGCATTGTTGTATGAAGGCTTATAAGCAGCACATTAACCTTGCAAACCAAGCGCATGATATGGGCTCTAGTGGAGAGGGCTAACGCAGAGGGCGATGAGTGACTTAAGAATAGTGACTTAAGAAGAATGACTTAAGAAGCCATTCGCCGCTAACCAGTCATGAGTCACTTGATCCCGAGCCTGCCCTTCACGGCAAATTTTGTGATCCAACTCTGCAATGATTTCGTTAGAGAAACGCAGAGAGTCTAATTTTTTAATTTGCTGCTCAGTGAACAACCCTTTTTTATCATCTCTTAATAACAGAACCGCTCTATCTACAATACCTAGCAGTCCTTTAGGCTCTTTAATTTCACGAATATTATAACGGTAATGTAGAAATTGAGGTTTCCATAATGGAACAATAATCCATTCTTTATTCGCCACAGCTTGCTCATAGGCATTAAAACAATCGTCTTCTGTTCCTGTGAAAAACTCATAACCAGCATTGCTTAAGCCATAGTCTTCCATCATTTGAATAGAAAAACGAGTAATCCCCGCCCCTGCGTTGATCCCTTGAATTTTTTTACGCATTTTATTGGCAACGTCGAGCTTTAATAAATCAGCAACCTCTGAAACTTGATCTGCAGGTATATAGTCTGGCACTCCCCAATGCGCATAAGGTTGATAGTGCAACCCCAACTCAATAAGTGGTTGAATCTCTTCAACATCAGCTTTATAGATCCCATGGCTTGAAGGTAACCAGGCAGAAGCAAGCATATCAACCTCTCCTGATTTTAGTTTTTGGAAGTTTTCTTGATGAGGAGAAAAGATTCGTTCAACCTCAAATCCCATATCAGTCAATACATTAGCCACTAATGACGCGGTTGTGTGATGGAAAGATAAGTCAGTCACCCCCATTGTAATTTTTGTTGTCATTTTTAATTTCCTCATATTACAACGATATAGCGAGTTAATTTGAGGATAAAAATAGCCTATAACCCATTACGTCGTTTTGCATATACTAGAAAATCTCTCACTTAAGAAAATCCTCCACTTAAAATAAGCCCCATATAAAGTGGTTACTTACAGGTGCTTGTTAGCGAAACTCAGCCAACACTTCAATACTCACTTTCTAGAGCGCTATTGATGACATAATTTGCTATAAAAAGATTACAAAATAGACATTATTTTGCATCCCATAGATTAAGAAGTAGTTATAGTTTTTTGCTTTAGTAGAAAAATGATATGTGTAGATCTTACAACTCCCCTGTACTTATTGCATATTTTTTATAGAAGAAAATCATTTTCTCCTTATATAACCAAGCATTACAGAAGGCATTACAGCTGGCATGATAGTTGCAAATTTACTGTTATTGAATTTATAAAAGGAAAATAAAAATGAACGAAGTTGCCTACTCAGGATATATAGCGTTTTATTTGTATTTAGTGATGCTACTCATTCAGTGGATAGTTGCCACCTTTAGTAAATCTAAGCAACCAGATGCTGTACCAGGGAAAATTAATGAAAATCTATCTCATGATAGTTTTGTTTTTAGAGCGCATCGCACCTTCCACAATACGTTAGAAAACAGTGCTCTATTTGTGGGGACGATTCTCTTAGCATTTGTGCTCAACGTTCAAAGCCCTATCTTTGCTATTTTCATATGGACTTACCTTATTGCCAGAATTGTGCATATGGTTTTGTACTATGTAATTGCAACCGAAAAAAATCCAAGCCCTCGTACCTACTTCTTTTTGATTGGCGTTGTGGCAAATATAGCCATGTTGGTGATATTGGGATTAAGGCTTATCTAGCACTAAGCAACAAAGAAGCAAAGAAACAAAAAACAAAGAAACAATCTATAACGTATTCAGTGAGCAATACACTTAACTATTACACCTAACTGTATAAATTTAACTACATAAATCTAACTACATAATCTAGAAGGAGATAAAATGAAACAAACATTAATTATTGGAGCAAGTGGACAAATTGGTAAAAAGCTTACCCAATTAATGCTAGATAACAACCAGCATGTAGTAGCGCTAGTGCGTGATAAAAGTAAGTTATCAGATATTCATAATGACAAACTATCAATTATTGAAGGTGACCTGAGCAAAGATTTTGAGCATGCTTTCAAGCATTGTGAAGATGTTGTTTTTGCGGCGGGATCTGGGGGCCACACAGGTGCAGATAAAACCATACTTATTGATTTATGGGCAGCTTGTAGAGCAGCTGATTACGCCAAAAACAATGATCTGAAACACTTTGTAATGGTCAGTTCAATAGGTGCCGACACGCCATCAAAAGGATCTGAGAGTATGCAACCCTACTTAGTTGCTAAGCATATGGCAGATGAACATCTGATGCGCAGTGGCTTACATTACTCTATTATTCGTCCTGGAACGCTTACTAATGACGCTGAGAAAGGTAAGTTTACCGACCAACAACCAGAACAAAAAGAGCAAGCGACCATAACGCGAGATGACGTTGCTAAAGCACTTTTATTTACGCTGAACAACCCACCTATAAAAAGTACTATTACCGAGATCTTTAACGGTAGCAAACGAATTTCTGAAGTGTTGCCATCATAAAGTATTGATTCCTATAACGCTTCAACATGCATTATTTTGTCAATAGCAGGCAGCAAACTCAATATGATAACATTCTGAGGGAGTAGCCACATTAATACTCCCTCGGTCGTTATAAAAAAATGTGTCGCCAGTTTCATCGCTACAACTGAAGTTGTACTGAACAGTACCAACACAGCAGTACCAACACTCTGTCTCAGATGGTCTAGCTTGTTTTACAGCAGTTACCGAGGCAAAATGTAAATATTTCAGTACTGTTACTGATGGTATCACCGAAAGTGTTACCGGAGAACCAGTTAACCAATAACACTGCCTAATTGGAATATAGGTAAATACATGGCGACTATCAGCCCCCCTACTACTACACCTAACACCACCATGATCATTGGCTCTAATAAACTGGTGAGGCCATCAACGGCATCATCAACTTGTTGCTCATAAATATCGGCCACTTTACTCAACATACCATCGAGATCACCGGACTCTTCACCAATCATGACCATTTGTGAAACCATATCCGGGAAAGCAGCAGTGGTTTTCATCGCGACATTAATTTGCATGCCGCCCATCACTTCAGAGCGCATAGTATTCACAGCCGTTCGATAAACATAGTTACCCGATGCACCCGCAGCTGAGACTAACGCATCCACTAGGGGAATACCGGCAGCCGAGGTCGTGGATAACGTACGAGCAAAACGTGCGACTGCGGCTTTATTGAGGATCGTTTTAATAACAGGAATTTTAAGTACAAATTTATCCGTATTATTGCGTACTTTTTCATTACTGCGATGCGCCCTTTTAAACAAAAATACCGCTAATATACAAGCGCCAATAATGATGTACCAATAGCTTTGTACAAAATCAGAAATGCCTAATACAAATAAAGTAAATGCAGGTAACTCGGCGCCAAATCCAGCAAAAATATCTTGGAACTGCGGAATAACAAACAATAGTAAAAGCAATGTAACGAGGCCAGCAACCACTAATACTGCAGCAGGATAAAACATAGCTTTTTTAATTTTAGACTTTAGCGCTTCTGACTTTTCTTTATAGGTGGAAATTCGGTCGTAGATGGTATCTAAGGAACCAGACTGCTCACCGGCTTCGACCAGATCACAATATAAATCATCAAAATTTCTCGGAAAAGTACGTAAAGCTTGAGAAAGTGGAGTCCCCGTTGATACATCGTTAGCAATCGAAGTCATTAAAGTTCTTAAAGAGGCTTTTTCATTACTCTTTGCTATTAACTCTAAGCTTTGAACAAGAGGTACGCCAGCACTCAGCATGGTGGCAATTTGTCGAGAGACAACGGCGATATCCATAGGTTGAATTTTATCACCAAAGGAAAACAGCGACTTCGCTTTCTTTTGTGTTTTGGTTACACTCACGCCCTGTTTACGTAACTCAGACTTTATTTCAATCGCACTTTCTGCTTGTAATTCACCAGATACTTTTGCCCCTTTACGGTTAATTCCCTGCCAGGTAAAGGTATGTATATCGGCGACTGTCTTTTTCTTCACCATTAAAAATCCTTTAAATAATTACTGAACTGCACTATTACTAACGTTTTTGAGTGAAAAGAATTAAGACTATATGCATGAGTATTAGAAGTTATTGCAGTCAGTGGCTTCAGCTAATTAATACAACCTCTTAGATCAATACGAGTGTTAATTAATGCTATCAATCAGTTTTATGCTTCTAATTTAAGTGACGCGGGTAACTTCATTTAAACTGGTAACACCATTTAATGCTTGTTTAATCGCAGATTGACGTAGGGAATGCATACCTTCATCAATGGCGGCATCAGCTATTTGCATAGCATTACCATCATTTAATATAATACGACCCAGTTCATCTGACATCTCCATCACTTCATAAATACCTACACGGCCTTTATAACCATCGGTGCATTTACTACAGCCCACGGGTTTACATAAATGCTGTTTTTCAGCCAAATGCTCAGGCTTAAAACCTAATTCAATCAACTCAGGATCAGACATTTCCAACGGTGCTTTACAGTGCTCGCATAAACGACGCGCTAAACGTTGCGCAATAATCAATGAAACTGAAGACGCAATATTAAAAGCAGGTACGCCCATATTTAATAAACGCGTAAGGGTTTCTGCTGCTGAATTGGTATGCAAAGTCGATAATACTAAATGCCCGGTTTGAGCGGCTTTAATACCTATTTCTGCGGTTTCTAAATCTCGAATCTCACCGACCATAACAATATCGGGATCTTGACGTAAAAATGAGCGTAAAGCAGAAGCAAAGGTTAATCCCGCTTTATTGTTAATTTGTACTTGATTGATACCGGTTAAATTGATTTCTACCGGATCCTCCGCCGTGGAAATATTACGCTCAACGGTATTTAAAATATTTAAACCGGTATACAGTGAAACCGTTTTACCACTTCCTGTCGGCCCAGTGATCAATATCATGCCCTGTGGTTTAGATAAGGCATTCATGTATTTGGCTTTTTGCTCGTCTGTGTAACCTAATTTATCAATATCTAAACTGGCGGCAGAAGAATCCAAAATACGCATTACAATTTTTTCCCCCCACATAGTAGGTAGCGTACTGACACGTAAATCAATATTACGTTTATTAGAAATTTTTAGTTTAATACGGCCATCTTGCGGCAAGCGCCTTTCTGCAATATCTAATTTAGACATAACCTTTAAACGCGCGGAAAAACGGTTAGCTAAATTAACAGGCGGAGAAGCCACCTCATGCAAAATTCCATCTACGCGAAAACGAATTCGGTATTTTTTTTCATAGGGTTCAAAATGTAAATCCGATGCGCCTTTTTTTACCGCGTCACCTAATATGCCATTAATGTATTTAACTATCGGTGCATCATCGTCAGCTGCCTGCGCTTGATCTAAACGAGATTCTGTTTCGTCAATTTCAATATCATCAATGCTGCCGATATCTTCTAATGAGCTAGTGCCATCGTCTAATAAAGTTTCAATGGCTTCATTCAGTTTACTTTCTTCCACTAATAACGCTTCAGTGTGCATACTAAAGCTAAAGCCAAAATCCTCTAGTGCGGACACATTGGTGGGGTCTGACATGGCAATATAAAGTGTATTTTGCTGCATATACACAGGCAAGGCATGATGTTTCTCTATTAGTTTTTGGTTAATAAATTTTTCAGGAATATTATCCAGTTCTAATGCATCGCTATCTAATAGAGGAATACCATATTCAGCTTCGCAAAACTCTGCTAAGGCTAGACTTGCAATAAAATTATTTTCAACCAGGTAGGAGACAAGCGCTTTCTGTTCAGAAGCGGCAGAGGTACAGATTTGTTGTAGTTTATCCTGGTCAAGTAAACCACGAGCGGCCAGGCTAGACGCCAAGCCGCTAATATTATGGATTGCCATTAGCGATTAACAAATACCAGCAGCAACACATGAACCTGAAGCAGTCCATGTGATTTTTCCTGAATTAGAATCTACAGAGCCTGTCAACTTGTAGTCAATATAACTACTCGTATCACTTGCACCAGATTCTTTAGCAGTAATTACAGGGGCTGTTGCACTATTATTATAATCAACGCCATAAACATAACCTTTACCAGTACCATCAGTAACAACTGCTGCAGAAGCCTCTGGACATAATGCTTTACTTAATTGATTAACACCTTTAACTTGAGCACAAACCTCTAATGCACTTTTTAAAGGGGAAGTTGCAAGAACAACCTCAGAGAATTTAGCTTTTTCTGTATAAGTATTATAAGCAGGCAAAGCTACCGCAGCTAGAATACCGATGATCGCGATTACGATTAATAGTTCGATTAATGTAAAACCTTGTTGTACTTTTTTCATTTTTTTATCCTTAACTTTGTTAAACCATTGTTTATTTAAATAGGGTTAAACAATCATTTTTATGAACATACATTTTCTAACCATTCAGTTTTACATTAGCACCAGCATCTGCGTTGACAAGAATGATAGCAATATAAGTTGAGCGAGACAGGCTGTTATCAGCCGCCTTATTTAATTACCTCGTTTAGAGTAGTTCTTTTATAAAAAAAGAAAAGAAATAAACACATATTTTTTGAAAAAATCTTTCAAAGCCCATGAATTCGCAAGAAAATTATAAAAAAACGAAATAAAATATATTTTATGTTGACCTTTATTTTCATTCTTCTTTCATTGTTCTTTCATTTTTCAAAACAAACTTTTTCTTTTCTTTTCTTTTCAAAAAACTAACCAAGCATCAGTATCATTTGACTATTAACACTAAACTAACTTTTAGCTTAGCTTTGCAGTTAATAGTAGACCTAAATTAATTTTGTACTTAACGATTCACAATTAACAATTAACAATTAACAATTAATAATTCCTAAAAAGTAAGTAGCATTCCGCATTAGGCCACACTATTCAAAACTCAAAACTATTGTAAGTTAAAGACTTTATAAAAAATACATATTTATAGGTATTAAATTAACCATTCCTTGATTCAAGTTAAACAGAGCTTAATTAAAATAAACGGCATTGAACCATAGGTGCGTGTAAATACTGCCGATGTAACCTAATGCAATCACGGGAGCCCATTTTAGATGCACACCAAAGGTATAGATCCCTCGCGCTTGCCCCATTAATGCAACCCCTGCAGCACTACCTATCGATAACATGCTGCCACCTACACCTGCGGTTAATGTAACAAGTAACCATTGCCCGGTATTCATATCAGGCTCCATACTTAATACCGCAAACATCACCGGAATATTATCTACAATCGCTGACAACACACCCACGGTAATATTGGCATATGTAGCATCCCAGTTGCTGTACATCGCTTCGGAAATCATGCCCAAGTAACCAATGAAACCTAATCCTCCCACACACAATACAACCCCGTAAAAGAATAATAAGGTGTCCCATTCTGCTTTAGCCACTTTATGAAATATATCAAAGGGAGCTCCATCCCCTAAACCACGTAGACGTTCATGCTCTTTTTTATCCACGGTATGCTCAAGTGCAAATTCATAATGATTTTTTTGTGTTTTACGTAAAAAGAAAGCAAAGAACTGCAGTACTCCTAACCCGGTCATCATACCTAACACGGGTGGCATACCTAAGAATGAGTGCCCTGCTACGGCAAAGAAAATAGTCACTAAAAACAAACCAACGATACGTCTAGCACCGCGCTTCATATGCACAATCTCGCCATCTCCCTGCGCCACTTCTTTAGAGATAAAGAAACTCATGATCACAGCTGGGATCAAGAAATTAACTGCGGACGGAACAAATAATGCAAAGAAAGTGGTGAACTCAACCATGCCTTTTTGCCACACCATTAACGTTGTAATATCGCCAAATGGGCTGAATGCACCGCCAGCGTTAGCTGCAACCACGATATTAATACAGGCTAAGGCGATGAATTTTGTATTTTTACCACCCACTTTCATTACAATCGCACACATTAATAATGCGGTGGTTAAGTTGTCTGCAATAGGCGAGATGAAAAAAGCTAAGATACCTGTTAACCAGAAAATCAAACGTAAAGTAAATCCTTTATTAACCATCCAAGCACGTAGTGAATCAAATAACTTACGCTCTTCCATGGCGTTAATATAAGTCATCGCTACTAATAGGAAGAAAAATAACTCTGCGTATTCTAATAGATTATGGCGAAATGCTGCTTCAGCTTCATGACTCATGCCATTTTGAGAATAATAAAAACCAATCATGCCCCAAATAATGCCTGCAGCAACTAGCACAGGTTTGGACTTACGAAGGTGGATCACATCTTCCAACATCACTAAGCAGTAGGCGATAGCAAAAAATAAAACAGCTGCATAACCAATACCATGTGAAGTGAGATCTATATGATCTCCAGTACTCGCTAATAGGGAGGAAGAAAACAAGACAGTACAAAGCGTCAATATGACACTTAAGACCTTAGGCAGCTTTAACATTACATTTTCCTTAAAGTAATTAATAAATTGAAGCGATAAATTTTTTGCGCGATTCTAGCATATGCCCCACTCAGCCAACCTATAGTTAGCGAAGCTTTAACAGAAAAGTTTGAAGGCTGAAGCAAAATGACATAAAAAGTCTTAGATTTTAAGTGCTCATAAGTATTTATAAGCACTTAGAAGCAATAACTGGCTTGCTTAATAACAGACAGCAGAAGCAAGTCATGCATTTAAAGCTGATGATTAATACCAATACAGCGTGATAATGCGCTTTGGTTCGGGAAAAGCTTAAGACTAGAGACACTCATTTTATCTATTTGTAATGTTAATGAATGTTGTAGTGGGATTTGCAAGAAATCAGATAAAATAGAGCGAATAACGCCAGCATGACAAATAATGATAATCTGTTGGGTTTTAGTTTGCTGTGCGAGTTGTTGCTTTAATGCTTGCCAGGCGTTGACGACTCGTTGATCAAAGCCACTTGCACTTTCTCCATCTGGAAAAGTAAAGTTCAGTAAATCATTATTCCACTCTTCTATTTTTTCTTGTCCAATGGATTGCCAACTTAGCCCCTCCCATTGTCCAAAGCTGATCTCTTTGAAAGCATGGTTTATCTGTACTGGACTTTTTGACGGTATATTTTTAGATGATGACGCTTTTGATACTGCATCTTTTGATACTGCGTCTTTTGATCCAGAGTATTTGTTATCAAAATAAGCTTGTAGCCCTTCAGCTAATAGAGTGCAGCGTATTAATGGGCTAGTGATAATCATTGGAGAATCTAGTTCTTGTTGATATGGCAGTTCTTGTGGATATTGCTGCTGTTCTGGAAACAAGCAATGTGTTTGAAAGTAATCAATGAGCTTTTGCACATCTTTATTAAATGAAGACGTGACTGCGCAATCTAACTGCCCGTAACAAACACCAGATGGAAGATCAACATCCCCATGGCGCACAAGAAAAATGCGATGATTAATTATTGTCGTACTAGTGGTCGATGTTGAATTAGAAACTTGAGCAGTAGATAGCGACGAATCAGAAGTTAGGCCTTCAGACGTTAGTGATTGCTTACTGTCTATTTCTTTATTCATTCTCTCTTACCCTTGTTTTTTATTCTTTATTTTATTCTTTGTTTTATTCTTTACTCTTTACTCCGTAAAAAGCACTTATTTTTTATGGGCATTTTTGACCGCTTTACATTCAGGAATAGTAGGTTTGAAAATAGGTAATTTAAACATAAGCCACCAGCATTAATAAAATAAGTAGTTCGTTTAACTGCTGCACAAAACCTAGGCAATCTCCGGTATAACCTTGTATTTTTTTCTGAAAATAAGTGCGACAAGAGATTGTACTGATAACAACCACAGTGAAAACTAATAATAAGCAAAAAAACGGCATCCATAGCATTGAAACAGCGCTGGTCAATAGAGCGGCCAGCAAGTAGCGTTGAGGTAAGCGTTGCGAGGATCGCGTTGATTTACTGCTCGATTCTTCGCGAGCATAGTCTGTACTTTGCATCAAACACAGTACACTGCATCGACTTAATACAGCCGCACTTATAAAACTCAAAGCAAAAAAGCTAAAGCTATGATTTATAAGCAAACCTAACACATGGATTTTCAACACCAATAACAGAATTAGGCCAATAACTCCATAGGTGCCTATTTGGCTATCTTTCATAATAGCTAAACGTTGTTGTTTGTTATAACCGCCACCAAAACCATCACAACTATCGGCAAAACCATCCTCATGGAAAGCGCCTGTTAATAGCACACCTGTTAACAACATTAAAATAATGCTGATACTAGGGTCAAACACAAACTGGCTAAGGGCATACGCAAGTAAACAAATAAGCGCATAAATCAATCCTATAAGAGGTAAATAGATATTACCTAGATGAAAAGGATACGCAGTAAAATCCAATTGTTTAGAAGTAGGTAAACGAGAAAAAAATGATAATGCGTAACAAAATAAAACCCATTGTTTTTTTAAAAATAGCGTCATACTTTTCTCATCTGCATATTAGGTTTAATGATTAATTGGTTTGTTTCTCTTAACAATAATTGATCTGTTTCTATTAACGATGATTGATCTGTTTCTGTTAACGATAATTGCTCTATTTTTATTAACAGCGACTACTCACTATCACTGACACCTGCATCTGCAAAAGAGGCCATCTCATTTAAAAAAGCTAATGCAGAGACTAATAGCGGGTAAGCAACCGCAACACCGGAGCCTTCCCCTAAACGCATTCCTAAGTGTAATAAAGGTGTTGCTCCCATTTCAGTTAATAATAGTTGATGCGCTTGCTCTTCTGATTGATGACAAAATTGTGTGTATTGCAAAAAGTCATCGTGCATCTCACTGGCAACTAAGGCGGCACTAGAAGCAATGAATCCATCAACAAGTACCAACATAGAAAGCTCTGCTGCTTTTAACATCGCACCAACCATCATAGCGATTTCAAAACCGCCAACACTTTGTAATACAGTTAATGGATCGGCATCATTTAATTGATATTTAGCAACAGCATGGTCGATGACTTTTGCTTTTATGGCGATGGTTTGTTGATCAATCCCTGTTCCCTTGCCCGCACATTGCTGACCAGTTAGGTTCATAATGGCAGCCATGATAGCAGCCGCAGAGGTAGTATTAGCAATCCCCATTTCACCAAAACCAATGACATTACACCCTTGCAGATGTTGCTGATTAACAAGCTCAGCACCTTGCTCGATTGCTTGTAAACATTGTTCTTTGGTCATGGCCGCTTGTTGCGAGAAATCTTTTGTTCCTAACGCTATCGGCGCATTAACAAAATGTGTCGCTGTTATATGCGAAAAATCAGCTTTAACCCCTGCATTCACAATTTTCAATTCAATATCATGTTGTGCAGAAAAACAGTTGATTGCCGCGCCCCCCTGTAAAAAATTTAATACCATCTGTTCCGTCACTACCTGCGGAAATAAACTTACACCTTGCTCAGCAACGCCATGATCTGCGGCAAAAACATTAATGCTCGGTTTGCTAAAAACTGGCGTTAAGCTTTGTTGTAATAAAGCGACTTTAAATGCAATCGATTCTAATAAACCTAAACTCCCCTGAGGTTTGGTTTTAAAATCAATTTTTTCTTGCAATGTATTAACGAATTCAGAGGTGACTTTATCTAGCGGAGCAATAATATTAAACACTGACAATCCTTACCTTAATATAAAAGAAAACAAACAATTCAAATAGCGCTTATAAAAACACAAAGCTTACACTGTTTTTAAACCAGTCTCGCGAAGTTTGATCAGAATAATAAACAGTTAATTACTTAATAGTATTAATTTTAAATTATAAAGTTAGTTTTAGATGGCAGCCTAACAACAATCCATCAACGCCTTAATAAAGCAGAAAAGTGTCAACATCACCTTTGCAAAGTGACTCATAACGTTAATTCAAACTCCATTACAGAGATATTTAAATCAATAAGCACTATTTTCTCTCTGACATAAGATTGAATTCAACTATTAAGTTAATTAATAGACAATTTCCCCCCTAAACATGATCTTTGCTTTATAATGCGCTTTTTGTTTTATTGTATTGGAAGTATTCATGTCATTTGCATCACTCGAGCTTGATCAGCATTTATTAAACGCCGTTGCTAAGATGGGCCACACACGCCCTACTAGTATCCAGAAGTTGGTTATTCCACCAGCCATGGATGAACGAGATATCATGGCGAGTGCACCTACAGGCACGGGTAAAACCTTAGCCTTTTTATTACCTGCGATACAACGCTTAATCGACTACCCACGTCGTAAAGGTGGCTCTGCACGTATTCTTGTTTTAACGCCAACGCGTGAGCTAGCAGTACAGATCAGTGAAGTTGCAGAACAATTAATCGCTGGTACACAGCTGGTTGCAGGTAATATTATCGGTGGTATTTCATACCAAGATCAAGAAGATATCATTATGGGTTCAGTGGATATAGTGATTGCCACACCGGGACGTTTAATGGAATACATCGATGCAGAAGCATTTGATTGTCGTGAAGTTGAATGCTTGATCCTTGATGAAGCGGACAGAATGTTAGACATGGGATTCATTGCAGAAATGGACCGCATTGCTGGTGAAGCACGCTGGCGTAAAATGACCGCTTTATTTTCAGCAACACTTGAAGGTAAAGGGTTACGTGAATTCGCCCGTGATGTATTAAATAATCCAGTGCAATTAAATGCGGAAGTAACACGTAGAGAAAGTGGTAAGATTTTACAATATATCCACCTTGCTGATAACCCAGAGCACAAATTACAATTATTAGCGGCACTGTTACAACAAGAACCAGAACACGAACAAATTAACAAGATGATTGTATTTGTAAAAACACGTGATCGTCTTGCTCAGTTAGTAGCTCAACTTGCTGAATTAAATATTCGCTGTAACTATTTACGTGGTGAAATGGATCAAGAAAAACGTAACCTGTCATTACGTCAATTTAAAGAAGGTACGACGAATATCCTGATTGCAACAGACGTTGCAGCTCGTGGTATTGATGTGCCTGATATTACGCATGTAATTAACTACGATATGCCACGTAGTGCCGATGTTTACGTACACCGTATTGGGCGCACAGCACGAGGCGGTAAAAAAGGAACTGCAGTGTCAATTATCGAAGCACATGATATTGATATTCTTGCAAAAGTTGAACGTTACACGGACCAAGTATTAAAGCGTCGTGTGATTAAAGGTTTACGCCCACAGAATAAAGAAGCGAAAGCCAGTGTGCGTAAAACTAAAAAGCCAATTACTAAAAAAGGCAAAGCACGCGAAGAAGAAGTAAAACGCCTACAGAAAGAAAAACGTCAAAAGAAAAAACTAGAGGTAGGTAAACAACGTCATCGCACGATTAAAGGTAAAGGCAAGCCAAGCTGGGCTGGAAAGGGTAAAAAAGAAGACGACACTACTCCCTCAAAGTAGCAAGTTAGAAATGACTCACCTAACTTAACTGCTACTTAACTGACCAGTTAAGATAACTTTCTAGCACTCGACAATTAACTTCTCTATAAAATGCGAAGTTAATTACAGAGTGCAGATAACATCCTGTTATAGTATGCATTGTTTATTTTTATCAGCAGGTGCTGTCAGAGGTCAATTATGCGTTTTTTCCTGTCTTTATTGTTTACCGCTTCTTTTGCGCTCATTTTATCTGCATGCACTATTACTCAGCCGCAAACTCAAAATACAACACAAACAACCACACCACAACCTACGCAAGAAGTCGTACATAAAGCATTTTCAAGCATATTAGAAAATAGCTTTCGAGGAAAACTCACTACACAGAATGATCAATTTTATTTTCAGGCCTGCGCAGATGATCAGCAATATACTATTGTCACAGATACCGAATTGGCGACTATCTATAAGAAAATAAGTAACAATACACAACAGCCCGTTTATATTGAATTTGCAGGTGAAATCAATTTTACGACGAATAAGCGTACGAAGGATCTCGTTCAATTACGTGTGGATAGAATACACCATATGGCTTTAGCGCAGTCATCATTACAGTGCGCTAAACCACTGAATACCTTTCGTTTTAAAGCAAAAGGAGAAGATCCTTACTGGCGTATTAATATGCATGACAACCAACTATTTTTTGCCACAAAAGCCAGTAATCAATCTTATCTCTTAGGCAACGCTAACTTTGAAGCGACACAAATTAACCATTTAAAAAGCAGCAATGATGAAGGCCAACAGCTGGCTTTGCATATTCAGCCTGGGCATTGCTACATGTCTGACGATAAAGAATATTGGGGATATATCACTGAAGCAGAGACCGTATATGGACATTTTAGTGGCTGTGGACAACCGGGTTGGCTAGAAACTTCAGCCTCCTTTGCAGGTTATTATTTAAAAGCGGCAACTAATCAATCCCCAGAAATTAATTTGACGTTAAATGAAAATCATAGCGTTGAATACGTACAAGGTAATGAACCTTACCAAATTATAAAAACAGGTTATTGGAAAAGTAATACGCCAGATAGCGTTGTAGTAATGCTCACACAGCAAAATGATCAATCGATACAAGAAGAAATTATATTCAAACAAAGCGGTTTAAGCATTTCAAGCAATGCGATTAACATCAGTAATATACTAACTTCATTTGCGACTCCTTTAACCTTTAAAAAAATGAACTTGCAAGCAGGTTTATCAGAGGAGGAGGCAGTACAAATTACGCGTCAATTTAACACTCAAAATATAGCGCCTAAAATACAAATAGATACAGAAGTGCAGGCAGCATTACGTCAATATTTTAAAATTCATAGAACCGATCCTAAACAAACTAAATTTAGTTCAGTTAGATTCGATTTAAATGGAGATGGACAAGATGAAGCGATCGCCTTTTTAGATTGGTGCTCTAGTACTGGTTGTGAAATGATAGTGTTTGAAGGAAAGAACGATAGTCTTGTTTTTTCAAGTAGAATATCAAGAGTTTATGCGCCGATCACCGTTGCTAAAAGCCAACATTTTTCATGGCAAAGTTTAGCCTCGAAAAACAATCAACAATGGTTACAGTTAGACTTTGATGGTTTAAGCTACCCATTACAAACACATAAAATAGCGAATTCAGAACCGAAACCAGAGCCCACTGGGGTGGTTTTATTTAGCCAAGGTAAACCAAATAAATGGTTCCCAATTAAATAATTCCCATTAAACAGAGATATCTAGGTAACTTGGAATGGCACGAATGAAAGCCTTAAATTCCTTTCTTCATGCCTGATTTAATAGGTTGAATAGATTGAATAGGTTACTCGGTGTAGATGATTGAGTAACCCACTGTAAAAGTACATTTACATATTAATGAAAAATGCGCTCAAAAAAGGCTTTTTCAAATAAATACACAGAAGCTTTTGGGTGACGAGGAATATTAGCATCTACAGCGCTATTTTCTGGATTATAACCATTAAGCATTAGCACAAATAACTTGTCTCCCGCTTTCCCTTTCACGAGCCCTACTAAATTAGCAACGCCCTTTAGAGATCCTGTTTTAGCAATCACCTTGCCTTTTAAAGCAGCCGTATTCACGCCACGGTGATACTTTAAAGTGCCGTCGATACCGGCAATGGCAAAACTACTTATCAAGCCTAATTGCTTATCCTGTGTATAAACAAATTTCATCACAGACATAAACAATTCAGCACTCATTAAGTTGTGTCGAGATAAACCTGAACCATCTGCTATATAAGCATTTTCAAGGTCAATACCATGTTCTTTAAGGATCGCTTTCATCGCCTGGGAGCCATTACGAAAGTTACCAGGTTGCTGAAAATATTGAGCACCGATGGTTTTAAATAAGCTATCGGCAATCAAGTTGTCGGACTCTTTCATCATTTGTTGCAATAACACATCTAGTAAAGGTGATTGATAAACCGCTAACGTTGATGCGGGATCTTGTTTCAGCGCTGGTGTTATCGGCTGAGAATCAATTTTTACTGTTCCCGACACAGCAATCCCCACTTGCTGTAATTCACTTGCAATGATCCGCTGTGCATAGGTATTAGGATCTGTAACCGCAAATGCTAAAGGGAAAGCGCGTTCCCTAGGTACCATACATCCCCATAGATGATAATTATTATTGCTATTTCGAGTCACTTCTAAGGCACAAAATTGCTCTGCACGTTGTGCTTTAGAAACCACTGACACATCACTACTAATATCTACCGGCTCATAGCTTGGAATGTACAGCGTTGCTTTGGTGGCATCTTCACTGGGTAAACTTAAATTGCCTAACACACAGTTTCTATTCACAATAATGGCATTAGCCGGCGCTGTATAACATACACCTAAGTCATTCCATGCTTGTCCATCACTCCATTGATAACCATTAAATTGGCTATTATTAAGTAAGAAGTCTCCCTTAATACGATTAATCCCCTGTGCTTTAAGATTACGTAATAATTGTCGAATATGTTGCCGTGTTAAAGTTGGGTCGCCACTAAAATATAAACTAATATCACCTTGATATTGGCCTTTCTTAATGGCTTTTTTATTGCCTTTAATAATCGTTTGGTAACGATATTTTTCACCCAAATACAACTTGGCGGTGGTAGCAGTAAGCAGTTTTTGTACGCTAGCAGGTGTTCTTAAGGACTCTTCTTGAAAAGAAGCTATTTTAATTTTTGTTTTAGCATCAATCACTAAATATGAAACCTGTGTACCCTTTGGCAATAATGCCTGTAAATCCTGCCACTCTTGTGCGATAACACTTGTACAAAAAAGACTACTTATAAATAATAAACCAACTTTTAACATCTCAAACCACTCAACCAGAAAATCAATTTTGAGGATAACCTTTATCAGCGCCCCATGCGATCAAAATTTAGTAGGATTAATAACAACAAAAGCAATTGATAGTGATATAATTTTTGCCATTATCTGCTTCACTTATCCGAATAACATGGCCGACAACATGAGTGTGAAAAAATGAATAATCCGTTATACCAAAAAAATATTATCTCCATTGCTGATTTATCACGTTCAGACCTAGAACTAATCCTTCAAACCGCTCACTCCTTAAAACAAACTCCACAACCTGAACTGTTAAAAAACAAAGTCGTCGCAAGTTGCTTTTTTGAAGCTTCAACGCGTACCCGTTTATCCTTTGAAACAGCAGTACAACGTTTAGGTGGCAGCGTCATTGGATTTGATAGTGGAGGTAACACGTCATTAGCACAAAAAGGTGAAACACTGGCTGATTCGGTAAAGATCATCGCTTCCTATGCGGATGCTTTTTTCATGCGTCACCCACAGGAAGGCGCAGCACGTCTAGCCTCTGAGTTTACTGAGATCCCGGTCATTAATGGTGGTGATGGTTCTAACCAACATCCAACGCAGACTCTATTAGATTTATTCACCATTTATGAAACACAGGCGACATTAGATAACCTAAACATAGCCTTTGTAGGCGACCTTAAATATGGACGAACAGTTCACTCTTTAGCACAAGCATTGTCCCTATTTAATTGTAACTTCTACTTTATTTCGCCGGAAGCGTTAGCAATGCCGGATTATATTATCGAAGAGCTGAATGAACGTAATATCAACTTTTCTCTGCACAGCAGCATTGAGGAAGTGGTCGATGACCTTGATATTTTATATATGACCAGAGTGCAAAAAGAGCGCTTTGATGAAACAGAATATCAGCATATGAAGTCAGCTTTTCTATTAAACGCCAGCATGCTGGGTAATGTTAGAGACAACCTGAAAGTCTTACACCCATTGCCACGCGTTGATGAAATCAATATAGATGTCGATGCCACACCTTATGCGTATTATTTTCAACAAGCGCAAAATGGGGTGTATGCACGCCAAGCATTACTTGCTTTATTATTAAGCAATCATTTTCAAGCAAACGCTTAAGGTTTTATGATGCAAAAGAAATTACAAGTAGAAGCAATTGAACACGGTTCGGTGATTGACCATATTCCAGCACAGCAAGGTGTAAAAATATTAAAGTTTTTTAAATTTACACAGACCAATGAAAAAATAACCATAGGTTTAAACCTTGCAACGCATAATGGTCAGGGTAAAGATTTAATTAAAATCGAAAATACATTCTTTAATGATCAACAAGCGAATCAATTAGCATTATTTGCACCTAATGCAACTATTAATCAAATTAAAGATTTTAAAGTGGTTAATAAATTTCAGGTGCAATTACCTAGCTCATTTATTGGTGTGCTTGCCTGCCCTAATAGCAATTGTATTAGCCATAATGAACCGGTTCAAACGCGCTTTTATGTTAAACAAAAAAGCACCTTAAAACTCAAGTGCCACTACTGTGAGAAGTCCTTTGAACGCGGTACTTTTGACGAATTAGACTAACTTAAAGGATTGCTCTAATTTTCGACAAATATCAGAGAATAAGATTGAAATAGAGTGTGTTACGTTTATACTGAACTTATACTTCATCATTAAAAGTGAGCATGCATATGCAATACAATACTTCTGTTTTATGTGATATCTACGCGGATACCATTGACGTCGCAGAACCACTATTAACTAACTTTGGTGGGCGTAACTCCTTTGCGGGAGAAGTGGTAACCATTAAATGCTTTGAGTCAGTTGGTTTAATATATAAAGCATTAGAAGAAAATGGTGCAGGTAAAGTATTACTGATTGATGGTGGTGGCTCTTTACGTCGAGCCCTAATTAATGCTCACATTGCTGATTTAGCGGTTGAAAATGGTTGGGAAGGTATTGTAGTTAACGGTTGTGTACGTGAAGTCGACGCGCTAGAAGAATTAGATATTGGCATTCAAGCGATTACCGCGATGCCAGTAGGTGCTGATGATAATGAAGTGGGTGAAATTAACTCGCCGGTAAACTTTGCAGGAGTGACTTTTTTACCTGAAGACTTTTTATATGCCGATAGCACAGGTATCGTTATTTCTCCAGAGCCCTTAGTATTAGACACTGAAGATGCCGATGAAGAAGATGTGTTCTAATGCGCTTAGTTAATGCTCTCAGTTAATGGAATTAGTGTCTCGTATGCCAATTTGCAGTAATTAGCATTTATATTAATTAGCTATTTTTAATCATTAACAAATGTAATAGACACAAAAAAGCCCAATTTTTATTTGGGCTTTTTAATGCTTCTTTTTTACGTTTAACTTGTCGTCACTTATTTAATCAAACCATTTTTCATTTTGAAATAGAATTTGATAAAAATCTAATATCGATTAGTCAACATTCTCTTCAGCTTGTTCAATCTTACCCACTAAAGCACTTAAGCGATCCTGCCATTGTTGATGCTCAGCATTTAAACGTTCGTTGTCAGATTGTAGTTGTTCAGTTTGGTTTGCTAGATTAACTTTATCTTCTTTAAGTTCTTCAATTTCCATTTGCAGTAGTGCAATTGTCTCTACAGCTTGGTTGATTTTGTTTTCTAATTTTTCTAATAGCTCAAATGTCATTTGGAGTCCCTTAATACAAAGTAGTTGTTAACTGGAATGCAACGAGAATAAGCATTCCAAGACGCTTATTCAACCTTTGTTTTGATTTTTATGGAAAAAACCGCCAATTCCTCTTTAAAGTTGAAGTATGTTAGTCTAATCTGCAATTTTTTTAATTTTTTAGGTAACAAAATGTCAAAACAATTACAAATGGGTAAATACCAACATTATAAAGGCAACTTTTATCAAGTTGAAGGAATAGCTTTTCACAGCGAAACTGAAGAAGAGATGGTTATTTACCGCCCTTTATACGGGCAAGGCGATTTATGGGTAAGACCCTTAGCAATGTTTGTAGAAAATGTCGAGATTGAGGGAAAAAGCCAACCACGCTTTGCGTATATTGGCTCAAAATAATGAGTGTTTTATAAAAGCTAGCATTATAAAGTCCGTTATTTATAACGGATATGGTTTATGAAGCTAGCTATTCACAAACACTGTTCCATGGATAACGACGGCATATCACAAGATGGCCTGCCAACGATTTTAGCCGGTACGCCTGCTACTGTGGTATGAGCCGGCACCGCTTCTAAAACAACACTACCCGCCCCTACTTTTGCACCGATACCGATTTCAATATTACCTAATACTTTTGCGCCCGCACCAATCATGACACCTTGGCGAATTTTAGGATGACGATCACCGCTCTCCTTACCGGTCCCCCCTAAGGTAACCCCTTGTAAGATTGAAACGTTATCTTCAATAACCGCTGTTTCACCCACTACTACACCAGTAGCATGGTCAAACATAATACCTTTGCCAATAGTGGCTGCAGGATGCACATCGACACCAAAGATAACTGAACTACGATTTTGTAAGTACAATGCTAATGCAATGCGGTTTTGTTGCCATAACCAATGCGCAACACGATGGATTTGAATCGCATGAAAACCTTTTAAATATAACAACGGAATAGAATAGTCTTCCACGGCAGGGTCACGATCTTGTACAGCAATAATATCGGCCATCGCACTTTCTAAAATAGTTGGATCATGCTCAAATGCTTCATCAATCACTTCTCGTACTAATATACCCGGCATAGTTCGGCTATCTAAGCGATTAGCTAATTGGTAACTTAATGCTGACGATAAATTTTTATGGTTTAAAATGGTAGAATGGAAAAAGCTAGCTAAAATAGGCTCACTTGATGAACTAGCCCATGCTTCTTCCCTGATTTTTTCCCATAGATCTTTAATTTTCTCTTCCATTATTTTACCCTTAAACTATCAAATCAATGTATATCCGTGCAGCGCCATATCGATATCATCTCTATGCCATACCACAGCTATATCAACTATATATTGGTACTAGCTTATATCTTTATTATACCGGTGCGTCGATGTTTACTGCTTCGTTACGTTTCTCTATCGGCACCACGGAAATAGGATCAAGATGGATCAATATATCTGCACCAGGGAAAGCTGCTTGTAAGCCAAACTCAAGTTTGTCTGCTTTGTTATGCGCATCATATAAGCTTTGTCCATCATCTAACTCTAGATGTAATTGTATAAATTTAACGTAACCGGAAGAACGTGTTCTTAAATCATGTACACCACGCACTCCTTCTACTTTATAAGCCAATTTAAGGATTAGCTCATTATCTTCTTGAGGCAATTGTTTATCCATCAAAGCATCAATTGATTGCGTACCAATTTCCCATGCGCCGTGTAAAATATAAAGACTGACTGCAATGGCAAAAACACCATCAGCCCAACCCCAACCATACCCAGCTAAAACAATCGCTAATAACACCGCACCATTCAGCACAATATCAGTTCGATAATGCAAAGAGTCTGCTTTTATCGCCATACTGTTAGTTTTTTTCACCACATAACCTTGATATAAAACCAAGGCAAGGGTCACAACTAACGATAAGATCATCACTGAAATCCCTAAATTAGTCGCGACAATTTGATGATTGTTAATCACCGCTGAAATACCATTAATCATCAGGAAGACCGAAGAACCAGAAATAAACGCGGCTTGTACTAACCCGGCTAAGCTTTCCGCTTTACCATGACCAAAACGGTGCTCTTTATCGGCAGGCTGCAGGGCAACCTTAATTGCAAAAAGGTTAATAATAGAAGTGGTTACATCCATTAATGAATCGGTCAACGCAGCAAGAATACTTGATGAACCCGTCACCATCCAAGCAATAAGCTTCACAATAATCAATAAAGAGGCGGCAATAATAGCTGCTTGACCCGCTCGTTTTACTAAGTATGCATATTCTTCAGGTTGTTGTGTTTGTTTCACAATATTACAGCTCTAAAAAGTGTTGGTTGGCTATTATACCCGTTAAGATTTAATAAACAAAACGCAGTGACAACACAATGAAAAGGCAGCACACATAACTCAATTTAAACAATTAACTTTAGGTCTTATGCTTTTAACTTTAAGTCTTATGCTTTTAACTTTAGATATTGCACTTAATAGCATCGGTAAAAATCATGATTGAGCAGGCACATTAACAACGAGAATATATTGTAGTTTATTAAATCCCCCTATTTATGAGTGCAACTATGTTGACCTACTTCAATAGATAATCATTTATTCAATCATTTACGTGCAAGATATAAAATAGAGACCTACAATATACCTCTTTATAGGGTATATTGTAGTCAATCTATTGATTTACCTAAATATGCAGTGACAAGTTTAAGATTCATTTTTACAGCAATCTTAATAAAAAACGCTAAACATAGCTTACTTTTCCCTGAAACAACAATAATTCCACTTCAAGCAGAATCGTTACTTGAAATTGGTATTCACACGCTTTACATAGGCTATATATACAATGAAAAATTTATTATTAATCGATGATGATAAAGAGTTAGTTTCATTACTCGATAAAAATTTAACTTCCGAAGGTTTCATTGTTGAAACAGCCTACGATGGCGAGGAAGGCTTAAACAAATTCTTAATAAAGGATTACGACTTAATCATTTTAGATGAGGTGATGCCACGTATGTCTGGCTTTGAGGTGTTAAAATTAATAAGACAAAAAACGGACATCCCAGTATTAATGCTGACAGCAGAAAACGATCAAACCAAACAAGTGATCAGCTTAGGAATGGGCGCAGATGATTATTTAACCAAACCTTTTAGTGAGCGTGATTTATCCGGTCGAATTAAAGTGATGTTACGTAGAGTTCAATACAAAAAAGGCAATGCAGAGAATAAAATATCACATTTAGATATTGAGTTATTTCCTAGTCAACAACAAGCCTTATGCCAAGAACGTACCATCGAACTCACTAATACTGAATTGCTGTTATTAGAAAAATTCTTAACCAATCCCGGTCAGTTATTGGAAAAATCTGCATTGAGTGAACAGGTTTTAGGTAAAAAACTACAAAAATTTGACCGCAGTATTGATATGCATTTAAGTAACTTACGTCGTAAATTACCTACTCGTTTAGATGGTCAAATTAGGGTAAAAAACTTTCGTGGTCGAGGTTATATGTGGTTAGATAACGACTCTCTTCAATAAATGAGCATTAACATAATCAGCGCCTGCAATACTCTGGAACAAAGCCGCTGTTAGATCATATTCTAACAAGGCGAATGCCTGTGGCGGCAAAATCGCCCTGTTGCGATATAGCTGTTATGGAACAACAGAAATCTTTCATTAATCTTGTCTAATTATTCTCAGTAAAGTGGTACACTTTTTATTTGAATTGAAGTTTAGATAAATAGCGTTCTTATCGTATTTATCACTGCTCATAAAATTTCGTTAGGTTAAAAAGTGATCACTTATAGACTGTAAAATAGTTAGCGACGAACAGAAAACCTTTAAACATAAATCCCCTCTTTTTTGTGGCATTTTATGTAGTTTTCTCACCATCCTTAACTATTTTCAAATAAATTGATCAGTTATTTATCAGCATTAATATCAATAATAGTAGAGTAAAAAAATGATTGAAGTTGCATTGTACGAACCAGAGATCCCACCTAACACTGGCAATATTATTCGCCTATGTGCCAATACAGGATGTGTATTGCACTTAATTGAACCGCTCGGTTTTGACTTAGATGAAAAAAAAGTAAGACGTGCAGGGTTAGATTATCATGAAATGACCAATGTACATTTGCATAAAGACTTTGATAGTTTTTTAAAGGTAGTTGAAGGTAAACGTTTATTAGCCTGCACCACTAAAACAACCACCTACCATCATAATGCAAACTTTCAAGATGGTGACGTTTTGTTATTTGGCCCAGAAACACGAGGATTACCATCGTCGATATTAGATGCTTTACCCCTACAGCAAAAATTACGTATTCCAATGAAGGCTGATAGTCGCTCGATGAATCTATCCAATGCTGTATCTGTATTTGTTTATGAAGCGTGGCGCCAACTGGATTTTCCGGGGGCAGTTTAAGATTTTCTAGGCTCTGTATAGGTTTTCTTGGCACAATTTAGATTTTGGAGGCTCAATTTAGATTTTGAAGGCACAATTTAGATTTTGAAGGCACAGTATAATAGTAAGTTAACACCTTCATTCCTGCGAAATTTTTAAAACATTTAAGATAAGAATCAAAAGGTAATGACTTACTTTTTGATTCTTATCTTTTAAACCTTACTAGAACTGGTTAAATGAGTAATAGCATTATCTTGACTGTAATAATTGTACTAATAACTGCACAGTTCTCTGCCCTCTAAATTCATTAACATCTAGGCTATAAACACAAAAGACTTCTTTCACTGATAAATCAGGCCAAGCTTCTGGGTCAATATTAAAAGCAATGGCATCAATTAATTTATCACCTTGTTGCAATACCATTTTTAAGTGTTTTTGCCCTACAATTCGCTGTTGTTTTAATGCAAATACACCATCAAAAATAGGCGCAGGGAATCCTTGTCCCCACGGTCCAGCATCACGTAGTTCTTGGGCAATACTCAAGTCAAACTGCTCAGGGGATAATTGTCCGTCGGATAAAATGACGTTATTTAATAAGTCCTCATCCACTTGCGCTTTTAAAATGGCATTTAACGTATCATTAAACAGAACAAAATCTTTTTCTAACAAACTCAAACCGGCAGCCATCGCATGACCACCAAACTTTAAAATAACGCCAGGAAGCGTTTTATCGACTAAATCCAACATATCGCGAATATGTACACCCGGAATGGATCGCGCAGAACCTTTGATTTCCCCCCCATTTGCACGCGCAAAAGCAAAGGTTGGTCGGTAATATTTTTCTTTGATGCGAGAAGCCACCAGCCCAATAACACCTTGATGCCAGTCGGCCTCAAACAAACATAATGCTAAAGGTAAGTTATTTTGATCAATGGATAACTTTTGTAAGCTCAGCATCGCTTCCTGCTGCATGCTTTGCTCTATTTCTCTGCGAGACAGATTTAGCGCATCTAACTCAGAGGCAAGCGTATTTGCATGTAAATAATCATCGCATAATAGTAATTCAACGCCGTGGCTCATCTCATCTAAACGCCCTGCTGCGTTAAGCCTAGGTCCTAATGAAAAGCCTAAATCCGTGGCAACTAATTGTTGTTGATTCCGTTTTGCAACTTGAATAAGCGCACTAATACCTGGTCGGCAGAATCCAGCACGAATACGCGCTAATCCTTGATGCACTAAAGTGCGGTTATTTGCATCTAATTTTACGACATCAGCAACGGTGCCTAGTGCAACAATATCTAGAAAGTTAGCTAAATTAGGTGCAGCAAAGTCAGTAAAACAGCCTTTTTCTTGCATTAAAGAGCGCAACGCCAGCATCACATAAAATGCGACACCCACGCCTGCTAAATTTTTACTGGGGAACTGACAACCTATTTGATTCGGATTAACAATAGCATCAGCAACTGGTGTTTCCTCTCCAGGGAGGTGATGGTCAGTCACTAATACTTCAATGCCTAACGCTTTGGCATGGGCAACACCGCTAATACTAGAAATGCCATTATCCACAGTCATTAACAATTCAGCACCTTGTTGCGCGGCGAGATCAACAATTTCAGGGCTTAATCCATAACCATAGTCAAAACGGTTAGGGATTAAATAATCAACATGTTGAAACCCTAATGCACGCAGCGATAAAACACTCAGCGCCGTGCTTGTTGCACCATCAGCATCAAAATCTCCAACAATAATGATCTTCTTACCTTTTAAATAAGCTTGATACAGTAACTCACAAGCTTCTTTCATACCTTTTAATTGATTGGCATGAATTAAGGTTCTAGTACTGTTATCTAATTCACTGTCGGCAGTAATGCCTCGATTCGCATAAAGCTTAGTCAATAATGGGGAGCAAGATAATGACAATAAACTAGTATCATGTTGAAGACGTTGCTGTACTTGTGTTTTAGGTGTTTCTGAAGACATAAAAAAACTGCACGATATAGGATTATCAATGCAGTTTATTATGAATCAGACAATAGCAGAAGACTTAGTCTATATTTTTTCTTCTAATACTTGAATTAAACGGTCTGCAGGTAAATAACCAGGCATCGCAGTACCATCTTCTAAAAACATCGTAGGTGTACCAGTGATACCCAATGCAATACCTAACTTATATTGCTCTAATACATTATTATCACAGGCCATTGTTTTGATTCCACGACCTCTTTTTGCATCATCCATCGCTGATTTAGGGTCATCCGAACACCAGACCGATACCATATTACGGTAAGCATTCGATTTTTCACCACCACGAGGGAAAGCAAGGTAACGAATAGTAATACCTAATTTATTATAATCAGCCATTTCTGCATGTAGTTTTTTACAATAAGCACAAGTAATATCAGTAAAAGCAGTAATGACATATTTTTCATTGTCTGCTTTATAAATAATCATGTCTTTTTCAAAGCTTTTAATTTTTGCAAAATCCTCGGCCGTATTTTCGCGGCGAATGTCAGATACTTTGGCAGCAGTAATATTCTTCATTCCATTATTAGTATCGTAAATACTTCCACTGATCAAAAACTGTCCGTCTTCACTTAAATAATAGATAGCCCCTTCACTCACTACCTCATACAGCCCTTTAATAGGTGACTCAGTAATCGATTCTGCATCTACTTGTAATGATTCTAGCTTTTTAGTTAACAAATCATGGACTTGATTTGAAACGGCGGCGAAGCTGCTAGCACTTACCAGCATGCTCACTACGAATGTGATCACACTTTTTTTAGCCTTTAATATGGACATTATAAATTCCCGAAAATAAAATTATAGTACTCGATTATGCCTATCTTAAAACATAAAGTGAATGTTAATTACAGCCATTCTTATTATGTATATTAAGTTATGAGACTAAGCGCGAGGGTGATGTTCACTATGTAAACTTTTTAGTCTATCTTTTGCTATATGGGTATAAATTTGAGTAGTTGATAGGTCACTATGCCCTAATAGCATCTGTACGACCCGTAAGTCAGCCCCATAGTTCAATAAATGTGTCGCAAATGCATGCCGTAATACATGTGGTGATAAAGCCTCTTTATCAATATGAGCGAGTTGAGCATAGTGTTTAATGCGATGCCAAAATGTTTGTCTGACCATTTGATTTCCTCGGCGACTAGGAAATAAAACATCACTACTTTGGCCAGATAATAAAGCCGGACGCATTTCTTCAATATAGCGCTCCAACCAATACACAGACTCTTCCCCTAATGGCACTAAACGGGTTTTATTGCCTTTACCGGTGACTCTGATCACTCCCTGTTGTAAGTTAATTTCTTCCATAGTCAAACCAACTAATTCGGTGACGCGCACCCCTGTTGCATATAAAACCTCCAACATCGCTTTATCGCGAAATTGCACAGGGTCACCTAACTCAGGAGCAGAAAGTAGCGCATCCACTTCAGACTCTGATAGCGATTTAGGCAAAGGTTTAACAATTTTAGGGCTTTCTAATTTTGCACTTGGGTCGTCCTCGCGTATTTTTTCTCGGCACAAGTATTGATAATAACGTCGAATTGCACTCATTAATCGAGCGGTTGAAGTGTTTTTATAATCAATTTCCCCTTGTAAACGAGCATCAAAATAATCACTCAAATCAACTGCAGTGGCTTCGCTTAAGGCGATTTCTTGTTGCTGTAAATAGTCCTCAACTAAACTTAAATCATGGCGATAAGAGTCTAAGGTATTTTTTGATAAGCCACGCTCTAACCAAAGTGAATCTAAAAATTGTTCGATGCTTAATACTTCCATTCCAACGGCCTTAACGGTAAATTAGCGCCTCTTATATTTTTATTTAAAGGTCACTTATGAAAATCGGTTTATTTTATGGTTCTAGTACTTGTTATACAGAAATTGCTGCAGAAAAGATTCAAGCAGAGCTAGGTGAATCATTAGTAGACATATTTAACATAAAAGATGACGGCTTAAACAAGATAAATGATTATGACATTGTTATTTTGGGTATTTCTACTTGGGATTACGGCGAACTTCAAGAGGATTGGGGCAAATTATGGGATCAAATTGATGGTCTTAATGTTAATGGAAAAATAGTCGCATTGTTTGGTTTAGGCGACCAAAACGGTTATAGCGAATGGTTTATTGATGCAGTTGGTATGTTGCACGATAAATTATTACCTCAAGATCCTAAATTCATCGGTTATTGGCCCGTTGAAGGTTACGACTTTGAGGCTTCTAAAGCATTGACTGAGGATGGACAATATTTTGTCGGACTAGCAATTGATGAAGATACTCAATATGAACTGAGTGACCAACGTATCAGTGATTGGTGCCTACAAATACTAGAAGAGATGCAAGATCTACTCTAGTCTTTTTCTAAAGACAAACCCTCGCAATATAGTTACCGAACAAGCATAGAAGTTGTTAAAGCCCGCATTTTTATAACTTCTATGCATGTTGACTTCTGCACCTCTATTTCTTACTCTTTTCCTCTGTCACGTAAGTTAAATACGCAATTAATTATCAAAAATACAGCTATTAGTAAGTTATTAGCAGGTTATTAATGGAAATACCTCATTTTTTTGTAATTTAATTTCAGCATGATAACTCTTCTGATCCAGATCAAGCGATTTTTTACTCACTTTGGTTAAGCTACGCTATATTAAATTATCGATGCATAATTAACTCATTCTATAGTCGTTGGCAAAATAATATCAGCGCCTAGTTAGCACTAAATTAACTAATTTTAAATTTAACCAGAGTAAAGGAGTACCTCCTCAATGCCAACTGATAAACAAACTAAAAGCTATAGTGAGTTGCATAAACCCGCTAGCGAGTTTGCAACACGGTCTGATTATTTAGATCACGAATTACAGATAATGAAACCTCGTCGTTACGGGTTAAACCTACCAGGTCGAGATTTCCGCTTCGAATGGGAGGATTTAGTCCCCGCTGTAGCAGGTACCATCGGCATTATCGCAATGTACTCTGCAGTAATGATGTCTTGGGCAGATGGTTTAACAGAACAATGGGCGCACATTACTTTAGGTAAAGATTTTGCTATCGAAGTGGCCCGAGTTGAAATGCTTATTCCGGCCTTCCTATTCTGTATTGTTGCTTCGGGTTTTGTTAACCCTAAAGCCAACCTAGCAGGTAACCATGGCCCAATGATCCCGTTAATCGGTGCGATTGCATTAGCGGGTGCTCACCCTCTTGCTCTAGCTATCTTGCTCGGTATATTTGGTTTATTACTCAGCTACTTTAAAGGTGGGTCTAAGCTAGTTAATTTAACCGGAGAAGGCGTAGCAGGCGGATTGCTAGTATTCCTTGGTTTTACTGGTGCATTCAGTCAAATAGGCCAAATTCAAGACTGGGCTAAAGGACTGCAATCAGCAGATGTCGCAGCAGGCAGTATGGGATATGTTGGCTTAGTTGTATTAGCAACAAATATCATTCTTTATGCTTTCCTTGCAAAAATTAACAAACGTTGGTTGGCTATCCCGGCTTGTGCGATTACAGGGTTATTAATCGCGCTAGCACTTGGCGCAGGTTTTAACCTAACATTCGAAACTGAAATGGGACTACCTAATTTAAATCCTGTTTACTGGTGGGGAAGCACTACTGAAGGCTGGATGTTAGGTTTGCCAAATCTTGAGCATTTCATTGCCTCATTACCTTTTGCAATTTTAGCCGTAGCAATGTGGTCACCGGATTTCTTAGGGCACCGTATTTTCCAAGAATTAAACTACCCCAAAAATACTGAAAAAGTATTAATGGATGTGGACGATACAATGACCATGTGCTCAGTTCGTCAAATGGTAGGTACTGCAGTGGGTGGTGGTAACATCACTTCTTCATGGGGAACTTATATGATCCCTGCAGCGATTGCTAAACGCCCTATTCCAGCGGGTTCTATTATATTAGGCTGCTTGGTAATGTTAATTGCTTTTCTAGGTTTCCCAATGGATATTGCAGTATGGCCGCCAGTGATGCGTATTGCCTTATTAGTTGGTGTATTTTTGCCTTTACTAGAAGCTGGTATGCAAATGATTAAAAACACCAAAGATTCACAAGCAGCTGGTATTTGTATCTTTACTGCGGCAGTGTTTAATCCTGTACTTGCTTGGGCATTAACCATGTTATTAGATAATAATGGTTTAATTGGAGATAAGGAACGCGCTAAACGCCTGTCATTTTTAGATAAGGTTATTATACCGGGTTCAGTATTAGTGGTTTGCTTTATCGCTATGTTAGCAGTAGGCATGTTCGAAAAACAATACGGTCTACCCGCTTTATTATAAGCAAGCTTAGGCAACTGATAGTATTAGCATTTATTTAACATACTCGCTTTATTAAACAAGATGAAACAAAAAGGGCGCTAATCATAGCGCCCTTTTTTATACTGAAAGTTCTGTTTATATTGAAGACTATTGCAGCGAGTTGATAGTAAGGTTTTATTAAAGTGGTTTATCCCAACCTAAACTTGTATAACCAACCTAGATTTGTATAGCCAACCTATATAGCCAACCAAGACTCGCATAAAAGCTTCAATTGCAGCTTTGAAGCTATTTATAAGCCTTTAATATCGATAATGAGATCATTAGATATCTCTTGTAATGATGCAATCAACAGGTTCTGGTCAAAAGCATCGGATACCGCTATTTCGAAATGGCTAGTAAACACTGTTCCACCAATATCAGGCACACCAATTCGGTTGCACTCCATATTTTCAACCTTAACGCTATTCTCACTTAACACTTGTGAAATATCATTCACTAAACCAGCACGATCTCGAGCATCAATGGATAAGTTTAAATGATTAGGTTTCTCTTTTGGTAAGCGCTTCAGTTCAACCCAATCAATATGAAGAGGTAAAGTTTTAAAACCATTTAAAAGCGTTTCAACTTTTTCCGGCTCTAATTCAATCTTAATTAACCCTGCCATATAGCCTTCTATATGGTTAATTTTGCTGGTTAGCCATTTACCGTTTAATGCATGTGTTTTTTCTGCAAGACATTTAACTAAATCAGGTTGGTAAATGCCGGTGATCGTAATTAATATTTGTACGTTCATAAACTAACTCCTTCTTAGAGAGATATAAATTAGTGAAATCCTATTAAAATAATTATACCTTAACTGACTTACCCTTTGGCTAAAAACCATACAAAAACATGGGCTATATACTATTTTTTGTATTTATTAGAAGCATCTAAAAAAGATGATAAAAATATATTTTAGATTCATTTGACTGAGTTATAATTAACCACTAATAAAAATAAATAATTGAGCTAAATTTTAATAAATATTCAGCAGTTTATTTATGTAATAATTTTTTAGTAAGCGATTAATTTTCTTAAGATAACAGCCTCGTATGGCAAGGGAGCCCTAGGAGGAATTGAAATTAAATTACCTTTACGAGATTAAATTTAAACAATTTAATGAATAATAGTGACATTAACATCACTTTATCCTGTACATTACTTGAGCAAAAAAGGTTTTTTAAAATAAAAATGTAATTTTATTACGAGATCGTTGTGCACTTGATATGAATCAATTTTTGTACAAAAGCATTTGTTAAACTAAGCACTAATCCATCACGGGGTAACTTCTAAGATGCAAATAGACAATAGCGTTAACGAGTATTTAGCTTACCAAATACCAAGCCAAAGCAATCGTATTGCTAACAGTAAAATAAGCAAAGCTATTTTGCCTGTGTCTCTTCTTTCAAACAATACAAGCATACTTATTGCACTCCGTATTATTTTCTATTTTGTTATTGCCCCACCTGCGCTTATCGCATTTTTTACACTACTAAGTGCGCATACATTAAGTGCGGTACATAGGATGTACCAAACATATTCACAAACAACTAATTTATACACATTTTTTAATCACTAACGGTAAAGGTAAATCTTTATGACTAAATTAAACGAAGCATTTGCATCAGCATGGGAAGGTTTTGCTGGCGACACTTGGAAAACAGAAGTTAATGTTCGTGACTTCATCCAAAAAAACTACACCCCTTTTGATGGAGATGAAAGTTTCCTAGCTGACGCGACCAAAGCGACTGACGAGCTATGGGAAAATGTAATGGTCGGTATCAAACAGGAAAATGCAACTCATGCACCTGTTGATTTTGATACTGATGTGGTTTCTACTATTACTGCACATGATGCAGGCTACATCAACAAAGACTTAGAAACTATTGTTGGTCTACAAACAGAAAAACCATTAAAACGTGCGCTTATCCCTAACGGTGGTATTCGTATGATCGATGGTTCTTGTAAAGTATACGGTAAAGAATTAGACCCAACTATCCGTAAAACTTACTCAGAATACCGCAAAACACATAACCAAGGTGTATTCGACGTTTATACTGGCGACATTCTTAAATGTCGTAAATCAGGTGTATTAACAGGTTTACCTGATGCTTACGGTCGTGGTCGTATTATTGGTGATTACCGCCGTGTTGCTTTATACGGTATCGATTATCTAATGACTGAAAAAGCAGCTCAGCATAAAGGCTTAGAAGCTGAATTAATCGCAGGTACTTCATTAGAAGATACAATGAAATTGCGTGAAGAAATTTTTGAGCAATATCGTGCACTTGACCAAATGAAAGTGATGGCAGCTAAATACGGTTATGATATTTCTGGACCAGCATCAAACGCTAAAGAAGCAATCCAATGGACTTACTTTGGTTACCTTGCGGCAATTAAATCACAAAATGGCGCAGCAATGTCATTTGGCCGTACCGCTTCTTTCTTAGATATCTACATTGAAAAAGATCTAAAAGCAGGTCTGATTACTGAAACTGATGCACAGGAATTAATCGACCACTTAGTAATGAAATTACGTATGGTTCGTTTCCTACGTACACCTGAATATGATGACCTATTCTCTGGTGACCCTATCTGGGCTACAGAATCTATTGGTGGTATGGGTGTTGATGGACGTACGCTAGTAACTAAAAACAGCTTCCGTTTCTTACACACACAATACACTATGGGTCCATCTCCAGAGCCAAACATTACTGTTTTATGGTCTGAAGCTTTACCAATTAACTTCAAAAAATATTGTGCAAAAGTATCTATTGATACTTCATCTATCCAGTACGAAAATGATGACTTAATGCGCACTGACTTCGATAACGATGACTATGCGATTGCATGTTGTGTATCACCAATGATTGTTGGTAAACAGATGCAATTCTTTGGTGCACGTGCCAACTTAGCAAAAACATTATTGTACTCCATCAATGGTGGTGTAGACGAAAAATCAAAAATGCAAGTAGGTCCTAAAACATTACCTGCTATTACGTCTGAAATTTTAGACTACGATGAAGTGTACTCAAACCTTGATCACTTTATGGACTGGTTAGCAGAGCAATACGTGACAGCACTTAACTGTATCCATTACATGCATGACAAATACAGCTATGAAGCTTCATTAATGGCGCTTCATGACCGTGACGTTGAACGTACAATGGCCTGTGGTATTGCTGGTCTTTCAATTGCAGCGGATTCTTTAGCAGCCATTAAATATGCAAAAGTTCGCCCTATTCGTGATGAAGATGGTATTGCGACTGACTTTGAAATTGAAGGTGATTACCCTAAATTTGGTAATAACGATTCACGTGTTGATGATATTGCTTGTGAACTTGTTGAAACGTTCATGAAGAAAATAAAATCACGCCCTATGTACCGTAATGCACGTGCTACACAGTCAATTCTTACTATTACATCTAACGTTGTATACGGTAAGAAAACAGGTAATACACCAGACGGTCGTCGTGCAGGTATGCCATTTGCACCAGGTGCAAATCCAATGCATGGACGTGATGAGAAAGGCGCAGTTGCTTCATTAACATCAGTATCTAAACTACCGTTTGCTTACGCACAGGATGGTATTTCTTACACATTCTCAATCGTACCAAATGCACTAGGCAAAACAGATGATTCTCAAAAATCTAATTTGGCTGGTCTAATGGATGGTTACTTCAAGCACACACCAGAGATTGAAGGTGGTCAACACTTAAACGTTAATGTAATGAACCGTGAAATGTTATTGGATGCAATGGAAAATCCAGATAAATACCCACAATTAACAATTCGTGTATCGGGTTACGCAGTACGATTTAACTCGTTAACTGCAGAACAAAAGCAAGATGTAATCACACGTACCTTTACAGCGACGCTATAAAAAACAGACGATAACAGGTTCACTTTTATATTAGCCTGCTATAATAAAAAAGGTTTCATTCTTCGGGATGAAACCTTTATTTTTATCACAACAAAAGTAATTATTTTTATCAGTTGTTATGGCACTGTATCCATTGTTAAAACGCAGTCATGTTCTATTAATAGTTGATACAAATAATTAGTTTTTATGAGGTTATAAGATGTCAGTTACTGGACGAGTACACTCAGTAGAAACCTGTGGCACCGTAGATGGTCCGGGGATCCGCTTTATTATCTTTTTACAAGGCTGCTTAATGCGCTGTCAGTATTGCCATAACCGCGATACTTGGGATACTGAAGGCGGTAAAGAGATGACCGTTGATGAATTAATGAAAGAGATGCTTCAATATCGTCATTATATGGACGCGTCCGGCGGTGGTATTACTATTTCAGGTGGTGAAGCGATGCTACAACCAGAATTTGTACTGGCAATGTTTGAAGCGTGCCGTGCAGAAGGTATTCATACTTGTTTAGATACCAATGGTTTTGTGCGAAAAATTGACCAGACAACACAAAATATTCTTGAACACACTGACCTAGTCTTATTAGATATTAAGCAGATGGACAATAAGAAGCATATCGACTTAACCCATGTTAGCAATAAATATACCCTAGAATTTGCCAAGTATTTAGCCGAACATAATCAAGCCGTCTATCTGCGCTATGTGGTTGTTCCAGGGATCACCGATAGCCTTAAAGATGCTCATTCATTAGGTCAATTTATTCAACCAATGAAAAATATCGAAAAGATTGAAATGCTACCTTATCATGAACTTGGAAAGCACAAATGGATAGCAATGGGCGAAATATATCCTCTTGATGGCGTTCACCCACCATCAAGAGATACGATGCTTGCTGTTCAGAAGGTGCTTCTTGAATACCATGACAATGTTATTTTTTAATACCTTTATTCAGTGAAACCTTCTCAATAAGTACTTAGCTAAGTATACTTTACTTAGTTTAATGTCCTCTATTCTTAATAAAGACAGTTTTTACTGTCTTTATTTTTACTTCTTACTAAATAGCAGCTTCTATGACTCCTTTTATTTGCCCGCTTTGCCAAGCTTCATTTAATCAAATCAATAACACCCAAGTGTGTGAAAATAATCATCATTTTGATATTGCTAAGGAAGGATATTTAAATTTATTACCGGTGCAATCAAAAAGCTCTAAAAATCCCGGTGATAATCAAGAGATGATGGCCGCTAGACGTGCATTTTTAAATACCAGCGGTTACTTACCACTCGCAGAAAAAGTAGCACAAATAAGCAAACAATATTTAGCAGACACCGAACAAGCACAGATTCTTGACTTAGGTTGTGGTGAAGGTTATTACACCGACATTATCAATCAACAATTGCCACAGCATCATATCTGCGGCATTGATATTTCTAAAGTAGCGATTCGTTATGCCGCTAAACGTTATAAAAAGATTGATTTTTGTGTCGCCAGTGCCTATCAAGTTCCGTTAAATGCACAAAGCATTGACCTAATGATACGTATCTATGCGCCATCAAAAGCGGAAGAATTGTTACGCCTAATTAAGCAAAGCTGTTATTTAATTACAGTAACACCTGCGCCACGTCACTTATTTCAATTAAGAGAGTGTATTTACGATCAAGTAAATAACCATGCGCAGGAGAATGAAGCAGTCGAAGGTTTCAGTAAAGTGGAGCAAGTAAATCTCAGTTATGAACTAGATATTGATTCACCTCAGCAGTTAAAAGATCTCATTAACATGACCCCTTTTGCGTGGAAGTTTACACCAGAAAAGCTAGCTAAATTACTTAGCCAGCCACACTGGAAAATTGAATGTGATTTTAATATTGAAGTATTTCAAAAAAACTAACTTATATTAGTTCATTGTTATATAAAAAGTTATCCCCTCCTTTTTT
>Ga0316197_10000169_pt1 | contig 49030 bp, 30 predicted proteins | sample OudBiesiAoxic_MG_FD_204939 | JGI IMG/M metagenome (GOLD analysis project Ga0316197, IMG submission 204939) | Coastal sediment microbial communities from Oude Bieten Haven, Netherlands - site A oxic | ecosystem: Environmental > Aquatic > Marine > Coastal > Sediment | place: Netherlands... | reverse complement strand
TAAAACAAACGCCTTTTTCTGTATAAGCTTCATTACTTACATCTACCTCTGCATCAGCAGGTTTGATCACGGCTTTAATATCTAGACCATACTCTTTGGCAAATTCGTAATCGCGTTGGTCATGAGCCGGTACAGACATAACCGCACCAGAGCCGTAACCCATTAATACAAAGTTAGCCGTCCAAATAGGAACTTCTTGTCCAGTGATCGGATGGATTGCTTTCAAGCCCGTATCGACACCTTCTTTAGGCATCGTTGCTAATTCAGCTTCCGCTAATTTAACGTTTTTACAGCTTTCACAAAATGCTGCTAATGTCGGGTTAGATTTTGCAGCTTCTAGTGCTAGTGGGTGCTGCGCAGCGACAGCAACGTAAGTTACCCCCATAACAGTATCTGGACGAGTAGTATAAACAGAGAAGGTTTGATCACTGTTTGCCACTTTAAAGTCCATCTCAATACCTTCTGAGCGGCCAATCCAGTTACGTTGCATAGTACGTACTTGCTCAGGCCATTCGTCTAGTTGATCTAAATCGTCTAATAATTCTTGTGCATAAGCAGTAATTTTTATAAACCATTGTGGAATTTGTTTTTGTTCAACAACAGCTCCTGAGCGCCAGCCGCGTCCGTCAATCACTTGTTCATTGGCTAATACAGTCTGGTCAACAGGATCCCAGTTAACCGTAGCCATTTTTTTATACACTAAGTCTTTTTCTAATAACTTAGTGAAAAACCACTGTTCCCAACGGTAATATTCGGGTTGGCATGTTGCTAATTCGCGACTCCAGTCATAACCAAAACCTAGCTGTTTAAGCTGTGTTTTCATGTAAGCAATGTTTTCATAGGTCCAACCTGCTGGTGCAGTATTGTTTTTTAGCGCTGCGTTCTCTGCTGGTAAACCAAATGCATCCCAACCCATTGGTTGCATTACATTTTTTCCTTGCATACGTTGGAAGCGAGAAACTACATCACCTATGGTATAATTACGCACATGTCCCATGTGTAACTTGCCGCTTGGGTATGGAAACATTGAGAGGCAGTAATATTTTTCTTTTGATGGATCTTCTGTCGCTTTAAATGATTGATTGTCATCCCAATGCTTTTGGAATTTCGCTTCAATTTCTTTAGGGTTGTATAATTCTTGCATATTCAGTCTGCCTGCAATCAAAAATGGAATGATAATGGTGCGTTAGGATACAGGAGCAGGCGCTTGGCAACAATATTTATGAAGAATGAAGCTGATTTTTTTAAAAAAAATGAATTAATGAGAACAAGAACGGTCAAATATGACAATTAATTGATCATAATTTCTGAAAATTGTCGTAAGGTTATATAGTTAAGGATTTCCCCGACATTAAACATGGAGGCCACGTGGCTAAATTACATCAAGAGTTACTAGTTAACGATCAAGAGTTCGAGCTGCTATCTGAAATGTTGCTTGAAACTGAAATCATGAATGGTAAAGAACATAAGTACGATATTTCTGGTCAATCTGGTGGCAAAGAAGCCCTATTGTTTCAGCTTGGGTTAGCAGATGATTTGCAATTAGTAGCAAATTACGGTGATCACCACCTTGTTTTTCCAGTGCAAATGGAAATGGGGGATTTCACTAATTTCAGTATGTCATTAAAATCACCAAAAATTTACGAAACAGGTGAACATCTTCGTTCTTGGCGTTTAGCTGCTGATAAAACGATGAGTATTGTTAATGAGGCCGGTGAACTGTTGCCTTATCATGTTAAAGACTTATCAGCGTCTGGTATTTCCTTATTAATTGAAGATAATGAAAATGCTGCATTACCCGAAGTCCTCAATAATCTGTATTTACAATTACCAGACCGTGAACGCCTCCCTATTTGTGGTTCGCAAATACGCCGTATTGATCAGCATACTGTCGCTTATTCATTGGGCAAAGGAACAGACGATTCCGTGCTATCTTCATTAACTGAATACTTATTCGAATGTCATGCGGAACAACATCCTGAAGCGCATATAAGTCGATTTAAGTAATTGTTTTGTTTGAAATTTAGTCTTAATGTTGTTTATTTAAACTGTTTGTTCGATTATTCGCCAAGCAGTTTTTTTTTGTCAAAATAAACTTTACAACAGCGAGGCTAGTTCTGTATTATTCACCTCGTTCTGCGGAGGGGTGGCAGAGCGGCTGAATGCACTGGTCTTGAAAACCAGCGAGGGTTAATAGCTCTCCGAGAGTTCAAATCTCTCCTCCTCCGCCACATTAAGAAAAGCCACTTACAGTTTACTGTAAGTGGATTTTTGCTTTATAAATATAAAATTTCTAACAATTAAAAAGTTCAAATCTCTCCAGCATCATCTTCCACATTGAGAAAAAAGCTAACAATGACTGTAAGTGTTTTTTTGCTTTTTAAATATAAAATTTTCAAACAATTAAAAATTTCAATTCTTTCCTGCACCATCTTCATTAAAATGATCATCTAGTAATCTTAATTGTGAAAATATAATTTCTGCATTGTTTTCAACCGTGTTAATGAACTGTTTACGACTTTAAATACTCATTATTAATTATTTAATTTATTTTTGTGTGATTATTTTATTGTCTTAATATTAAAGTTAAGTAATATATAAATGCTTTTAAATCATCAACTTTCCCTGCTTTTCTTGGTTAAAGTGATGTTTTATAAGATCATCAATATTGGGCTTATAATAACTCCATAGCCTGACCTAAATAGACAGGAGTTAATTAAAAAGGATTTACCTGTGAAAGATATATTTTTCTTTGATTCAATGCTAACACCTAAAATAATTACATTTATATATTGGCTACTTTTATTGTCAGCAGTCATCACTGGTGTTATCACTATGTTTAGTGGTTACTCAGGTTTAACATTTTTTACTTTTCTAATGGGGATGCTATATATGGTTGGCGGGGCTGTTGGCGCACGAATTTGGTGTGAATTACTGATTGTCTTATTTAAAATTCACGAAAACTTACAGAAAATTGCTAATAAGTAAGCAAAACCAGTAACAGATCTAAATAGGTGTCCCTTATCGACACCTTTAAACGTCCTTCTTTGTTTCGTTAAATTATTAAATGCAGAATACTATTTACTTGAGCTTAATTGAGTAAGAATATTTTAGCCTGGTTAAACCTAATTAGCATTTTTAACATTGAACCATATATAATCAACGTGCTATTTTGTCCTCCAGAGTGTTTTTTTGTTGCTTTAGACCTTTTAATTCAGTCGCTTAATTTTTTTAAATATCTATTTTCGATTTATATTAAATGACTTTTCAGTGTGAAATTTAGAAAGTAGGCCTAATGTAATTGCACTTATTCGTTATGCTTTTTTAATTATTTCGCTTTAGGTATCTCCTTTTAGTTAATCCTTCTAGTCAGTTAATTTACTTGTGTAAGGTATTTAATGATAAAAAAATCTATTTATTCAATTGCTTTCGTCAGTATTATTATTGTCGTCATACTGGCGACGATCGCTACTCAGCAGCTTTATAGTTCGAAAGTGGGCACGTTAGATATTTCACTTAAAGAGATATCTGGTATTGAATATGATAAAAATGGCAATTTGTGGGGGATTAATGACGGGGATAATACTGCGCAATTACATCAAATAGAAAAAGATGGCAGCGTCAGTCGAAGTATTACTATTACTAATGCTAAAAATCTAGATTGGGAAGATATGACTCAAGATGATTTTGGCCATTTTTTTATCGGCGATTTTGGTAACAATGACAATATACGAAAATGGTTTACTATTTATAAAATTGAAAGCCCTATTGATATTAAAGGCACTGAGACTGAAGCTGAAATCATTAAGTTTACCTTTCCAAAACAATTACATTACCCCCCTAAAGCCTCAGAGAAAAACTTTGATTTTGAAGCCTTTGTCTTTTACAAAAAACATCTTTATATGTTTTCAAAAAATCGCACTAAACCTTTCGATGGTGATACAAATTTATATCGGATAGGGGACCATGCCGATAACTATGAAGCCGAATTTATTAGTAACTTTAATACTTGCACGACTTTAGAGGAGCTTTGCTGGATAACGTCCGCTGCATTGAGCCCTGATAGAACTAAGTTAATTTTATTGGATTCAGAGCGGTTGTGGTTATTTGAAAATTGGCAAGGTGATGACTTTTTCTCAGGTGATGCCTATAAAATAAATTTAGGAATCGTTACTCAAAAAGAAGCGGTTACATTTTTTGATAATAATACGGTTATTTTTACTGATGAAGAATTCAATGGAATAGGGCGCAACTATTACATGATTCAACTCGATAACGTTAAGAAAGAGAAAATAATTAAAACTGAAGCAATTGAAAGCGATGGAAAAAATGAGCCAGTAAAAGATGAATCTGTAAAAATAGAAGAGTGAGTAATAAATTACAGCCCTAAATCATCTCGTGTGACTTCTATTTTTCGAACTGCATTCTCACAAAAGTATCATGGCTGTTTTTTCTCATGGATAAAGGGCTTAATAGAGGATAATTTATTAATACTGTTGGTTTATTCGACAGTTAACCTTTTTTAAGGCTCAATTATTTTACACTCGAATTATTTTACTATATTATTCATTTCGTTCTGCGGAGGGGTGGCAGAGCGGCTGAATGCACTGGTCTTGAAAACCAGCGAGGGTTAATAGCTCTCCGAGAGTTCAAATCTCTCCTCCTCCGCCACATTTAAGAAGGCTTCTCATATGAGAAGCCTTTTTTCGTTGCAGATTAAAATCAAACGAGGTAGCTATGATTAATTTATTTATTGGTGGCGTACGAAGTGGTAAAAGTGATGCCGCTGAAAACCTCCTCAATAAGATAATCACGCAACAACCCTCATTAAAACCTGCTTACATCGCCACCAGTGTTGCCTTTGGTGAAGAAACTATTTCACGGATTAAGAAACACCAACAAAGCCGCCAATCTCGTTTTACACAATCAATCGCAACTTATGAATTAGACTATCAGAAAACTGATTTATTAGATGTGTTAACTGAACTTAATTCCTCAGAACATGTGGTCTTGATTGAATGTCTATCAACGTGGGTAGGGTGGTATTTATCGGCTGATAGTACATTGCAACAAAACCTGAATAATTTTGAACAGCAACAATTAAAATTATTAGCATTTTTAGAGACAGCTAAATGCAGCATTATTATTGTCACTGGTGAAGTTGGCTGTGGTTTAATTGGTGCTACACCGTTACAAAGACGTTATGCGGATAAATTGGGAGAGCTTAACCAACAAGTTGCAGCCTCATCAGATCATGTTTATTTATTAACGGCAGGTATCACCCAAACACTTAAATAATTGAAAAAGGTCCATTCAATAATCGATTTAGCTTTTTTTTAAAATAAAATTAACTTTTTTTAACTTTTCCCTTTAAATCTTAGTATTGCTCCCCATATAATTAATTAACCAGAATGGGGAAACCCAAAAATTCATAATATTAAGAGAAAAAATATGTCTGATTATACTACTCAAGAGCAACAAGCAAGTTACGGTATTGGTTTACAAATGGGCGAGCAACTTGCTTCAAATCCTTTTGAAGGCCTAGAAATTTCAGCAGTTTCTGCTGGTATTGCTGATGCTTTTGCTGGCGCAGAAAGTAAAGTTTCTCAAGAAGATCTACAAGCAGCTTTCCAAGTGATTTCTGCACGCATGCAAGCTGCTGCGGCAGAACAAGCTAAAGTATTAGGCGCAGCTGGTGAAGCATTCCTAGCTGAAAACGCAAAGAAAGAAGGTGTTGTTGTAACTGAATCTGGTCTTCAATATGAAGTTATTGCAGAAGGCGAAGGCGAGAAAGCTACTGCAGACTCTACAGTAAGCGTTCATTACCACGGTTCTTTAATCGACGGTACAGTATTTGATAGCTCAGTTGAACGTGGTCAACCTGCTGAATTCCCAGTTGGTGGCGTAATCGCTGGTTGGACTGAAGCACTACAGTTAATGTCTCCTGGTGGCAAAATGAAACTAGCTATCCCTGCAGATTTAGCATACGGCGAACGTGGCGCAGGTGCTGCAATCGGTCCGCATGCAACATTAGTATTTGAAGTTGAATTATTAGCAATCAAATAATTAATTGCTCGATAGTATTATTCTACTAGCATGCTCTGCTAGCTGAATCAGAAAAGCCCTTATCGGTTATCCGCTAAGGGTTTTTTTATAGGAGAATTTTATACTTTGGGCATCATACCAATCATACTAATTAGCGGATCTATTTTACTTGTTAAAATAACTTATTGCTTCGTTGTAACTTTCGCAAAGGGAACAATCATTTAGCTTAATTTACGCCTTGAAATTAGTATATGGACAAATATGAACAGGAAAAATGAGTTGCTCTTTATCGAAATGGCATAATTTAATTGGGGAACGATCAAAGTACTTATAACATTTTACCTAGTTAAATATTTCTGTTTTCCTAATCACTAAACGCTGCTTTTTATATACTTATGCCGATAGAAAAACTTAAATTCTTATACCGCTAGAAAAAAATTTACATTAATACGTCCATTATTTGCTGCAAGTTAACATGCTTGAAATTGATTAAGTTTAGTGATTGTCCATCATCAACTCATCCATTTTTTGTGTTCACTTTAGGTTAGTGACTGTTAATACCCGCCGCTAAAATAATCAAGCAATTGTGGTAAAAATTCATAGCCTGTTATGCAGAGCAGCCAGAACCACGCACTCAAACTTAAGCGCTGTGCTGCCAATGATAGTGTATCTAAATCAGGTGTGCTGTTTTGAGCGTTATTATGACCTAGTTTAGTAAATGTAATTTTATCTGTTTCATAGATCCTTACCCCGCCTAATTGCGTTTGAATACTAAGTGCAAAACTACTAAGTAACAACCCAGAGGAGAAGTGATGCCAATCTGAGCTTTGTTTAAACTTAGTGACGATTCCGGTTAATGGTCTATCGTAGAGAGGAAACGTAAAACTTAATAATAGATGTACGGGCATCTGTAATAATGTGGTGATAACAGAAGGTATTTGCCCAAGTACTTTGAATTGAGCTAATTTACAATTCCATTGCTGAGCGCATATTGTGAGTAATTGGTAAAATAATGCGCCGTAAATACCGCTTGCTAAGTACCAAAAAATAACACCAAACCAACCATTAGCAAGACGTAATACCAAAGATTCAATCATCGCTTTGTAAACGCCTAATAGCGAAAGCGGTTTGGTATCACGTAAAGTAAGTTCCGCTAGTAATAACTTTGCTCTAGCTAAGTTATTACTTTGTAAATTTTTACTAATGCTTTGATAAATTTGTATTTTATCATGCCAAGATAACAGCACATAGATCACAACAAAGTCGATAATAAAAGGTTTATAAACCACTAAATATAGCTGACTTATGATCAATACAATGGGGAAGAAAATGATAGAAAATGCCAACAAACTCGCTAAGCGCTTATACCCATCATTGCGTTCCGGTAGATTCACTTTCTTACCTATCTCTTGAAAAATAAGTGAAAAAGCCGAAAGTGGATTAAGGTCGGTAGGCAGTGAAAAGAAAAACGAACACAGCGCAGCAAAAATAAAGCTGAAGTAAATGCTGTGTTGTTCAAATAGCGCTAAAGCGGTTTCCATTAATTCAATCTATCTACAATGGCTTCTACTAATGTAGAGGCGTTTTTAGCGGCAACGGGTAAAAACTCTTCAAAAGATAATTCTGATTTTTTACCTGCTATGTCAGACAATGAACGGATGATTACAAAAGGTACTGAGAATTGGAAACAAACCTGTGCAATCGCAGCGGCTTCCATTTCACAAGCGGCCATTGTAGGGAAATTGGTACGGGCAATCTCAGCTTTGGTCGGGTCGGCCATAAAAATATCACCGGTACAAATTAACCCTTTAATAATATTCAAACCAGGTAACGTGTTCGCGGCTTGTTCTGCTACATCAATTAATGCAGGTGTTGCTTCAAAAGCGGCAGGTAATTGTGCCATTTGTCCGATTTCGTAACCAAAAGCCGTTAAGTCTACATCATGAAAACGTACTTCTGTTGAAATGACGATGTCGCCTACATTTAAAGCAGGATCAAAACCACCTGCCGAGCCTGTATTAATGACAGTATCTGGCGAAAATTTCTCTAATAATAAAGTAGTGGCTACCGCTGCGGCTACTTTACCAATCCCTGATTTTGTTAAAATAACTTGTTTGCCGTTAAGGTCACCTTGGTAAAATTCACAACCAGCGACTTTTGTGGTGATTACGTTATTCATCGCAGATTTTAGGATGCTAACTTCTTCATCCATTGCCCCAATAATGCCTATTTTCATATGATTTTCTCTTTGTTATCTTAATAAAAAGGTAATGCTAACATATTGTTTGCTATATCTTCACTCTAAGGTTTTTTTGTGGCGACGAACTGTGTAAAATCTCGCATAATTATTTATATTATCAGCAGTAAACTAGCAAACTAGGAAAAAGTAAATGAATGCCTTACTCGAAGATTTAAAAGCGCGTGGCCTAATTGCCCAAACAACCGCAGACGAAGAACTACATGAACATCTATCCAGTGCGAGTCGTACTTTGTATTGTGGCTTTGATCCTACTGCTGATAGTTTACACATTGGTAGCTTAGTGCCTCTATTAATCCTTAAACGTTTCCAGCAAGCAGGGCATAAACCGTTAGCTTTAGTAGGTGGTGCAACCGGTTTAATAGGTGACCCAAGCTTTAAAGCGGCAGAGCGTAAATTAAACAGTGACGAGATTGTTGGTAACTGGGTTGATTCAATTAAAAAGCAAGTCAGTGCTTTTATTGAATTTGGTGAGCAAGAGAATGCGGCTGAAGTCGTTAACAATCTAGATTGGATTGGTAAAATGGATAGCATCTCGTTTTTACGTGATGTGGGTAAACACTTTAGTGTTAATGCGATGATCCAAAAAGAATCTGTAAAGCAACGTATTGACCGTGAAGGTGCAGGTATTTCATTTACTGAATTCAGCTACATGTTATTACAATCTTATGATTTTGCAGCATTGAATAAAGAAAAAGCCTGTACCTTACAAATAGGTGGTTCTGACCAATGGGGTAATATTACCGGCGGTATCGACTTAACTCGTCGTATGAATCAAGAAAAAGTGTTTGGTATTACTATGCCATTAGTGACTAAAGCAGACGGCACTAAGTTTGGTAAGACTGAGTCTGGTACTATTTGGTTAGACCCAACTAAAACGTCTCCATATGCATTTTTCCAATTCTGGATCACCACCCTAGATGCTGATGTTTACAAATTTTTACGCTACTTTACTTTCTTATCGATTGAAGAGATTGCAGCAATAGAAGAGACAGATAAAACAATCAAAGGTCGTCCACAGGGCCAAGCTATTTTAGCGCGTGAAGTAACACGCTTAGTGCATGGTGAAGAAGGCTTAGCATCGGCTGAGCGTATTACCGAAGCATTATTTTCTGGGAACTTAAGCAGTTTAAGCGAGTCTGATTTAGCGCAATTAGCGCAGGATGGACTACCAGCAACTGAAGTGACAACAGACAGTGCTTCTATTGTTGAATTATTAACAAGTTGTGAATTAGCGGCATCGAATAAAATGGCCCGCGAATTTGTTAATAATGGTGCTGTAATGGTTAATGGTGACAAAGTCACCGATACAGAAGCAACTATTGAAAAAATAGATGCTTTATTTGCTCGTTACACATTAATAAAACGTGGTAAGCGTTTATTTAACTTATTTATCTGGAAATAAAAGTGAATAATATGAACTTTAAAAGCGATTCAAAAAAGAATATTAAACAGGCTTTTGTGAAAATATCAATCGGCTCATTAGTTAGTGCATTTTCTTTATCAGCGATCGCAGCTGATAATACTGACACTTGGGTTGATATGAGTGACCCGACCGCGGTTTACTCCAATGCGAGTATTGGTGGTGGTAATGAAGGTATTGATTTATCAGCTACATACGGAGGTTATTTAAGTGGTGTTTATAAACATAGCTTTACCGTTGCAGCCAAACAAGATTTTGATTTTTATGAAGTGAATTATCTGTTGTTAAATTCTGCCTCTAAATCAGGTGTTACTTTTGATAGCACATGGGATAAAGATATTCGTATAGACCATACAAATTATGATGATGTGAATGATACCTCTGCCGGCGTGTTTGCTAAGCTTGGTTACTTAAATAATCGTTTAAATTTTTATCCTAAAATAAGTGTGGGTTTTATGTGGGCAAACCACATGCAAGACACCACCTATGTAAAATTTGATGCGACAACCCGTTATAGCTTTGACCGCCGTTTTTGGGTTGGTATTACACCTACTTATGCGCACGGCATGAAGGGCGTTAATTTTAACCAGTGGACTGCAACTATTGATGCCGGTGCACAATTGTCTGATACATTTGGTGTTAGTTTAAGTGCTAATGATGATGAAGAGTTTACCGCTAACGTTACTTTTGCTTTTTAAAAACTAAACCATAAGTTATAAATTAGTTAAACAGTATCTTAAATGATAAGTACTGTGTAATTTACTGGTTAATTTAATGAGTAGATTACCTATAAAAAGCCTGAATTATTTTCAGGTTTTTTTTTGCTTTTTCTAAGCTCAATCATAGTAGATAGCATCACTATTTATCATGATAGCGCCACTACCTTCATGCTTAACGTCTTATTCCTTTTACAATAATCAATGTTTATGTCTCTAAAGAGCCACCTTAACTTGCCTCAACATTTTCCTTTTCCAGTTCACCTACGCATTTAACGGTATCGGCGATTGATATTTAATCAATGTACTTTCAGGTGATTTACGCAAATAAGAATGATTACTATTATTTATACAAATAGTAATGATAGTTATTATTGATTATGGTGTTTTATTATTTTATACTGCGCGACATTAACAAAAATGACGAAGTTGAGGTTATTCACCTCATCTTTTAACCTGATATTTGGATATTATCAATGAAATTTTTTCGTAATTTATTTCTTTCTTCTTTTATCGCCGTGATCGCTGCTAACTCGTTTGCTTCAGCAAGCGATGTTTCAATTAGTTCACAAAAAGACGTCGATGGTTTTAGCGTTGAGTTGAATGATCCCCGTTATACCAAATTAAAAACTTACCTTGTTGAAATGAAAGATGGTGACTTAATTCCTGCTGAATTAGTGGTACCAGAAAAAACAAGATTTCGTATCGTGATTCGTAATATCGGTAATAAGCCGGCTGAATTTGAAAGTAATCAGTTACGTCAAGAAAAAGTCTTGTTTATGAAAGCAGAAACCAGCGTAGTTATCATTCCTTTAGATATTGGTACTTATGATTATTTTGACGACTTTGCACCAACAACGCTGGGTAAAATTATAGTAAAAGGTAAGGAATAAAAAATGGGCCAGACTATATTTGTCGTATGCAGAGAGAGCATTGAAGCGCTCTTAGTAATTGGAATTCTGTATGCTTGGATGAATGATAGGCAGGATGCCAAAACAGGAAAAAGATGGTTGTTTGCCGGAATAGTAGCTGGATTCGGGCTAGCAACATTGCTCACATTAACGTTGATTGGTGTGACAGATATTTTAGGTGGCGAAGCACGTACTTGGTTTGAAATTGGAATGTTAACCTTTGCGAGTGCGTTAATTGTCCAGATGGTTATGTGGATGCGCGTTCACGGTCGCACGTTAAAGCAAGAAATTGAAAGTGGATTAGAAACAAACTTGAGCGGTGAAAAGAATTGGTGGGGGGTGTTCTTCCTGGCGATGATCGCAGTAGGGCGTGAAGGCTCTGAAACAGTGATGTTCCTATATGGTTCTCTTTTACAACTAGATTCTTTTGCCTCTTATATGAGTTTCTTCATGGCGGCGTCTATTGGCTTGGCATTGGCGATGATTTTGTTTTATGCCTTGCAACTAGGCGGACGCTTTATTTCATGGAAGTGGTTCTTCAGAGTGACTGAAATTATGTTGCTTTTCTTAGGCTCTGCTTTGTTTTTAGCGGCTTCAGAAAAACTATTAAGTGGTCCTTTAGGGGCAACCGATTTACCTGGTTGGATGTATAGCAACATGTGGGATATGACCAGTGTGTTAAGTGATAGCTCAGTATTAGGTAATTTATTAGCTTCATTATTTGCTTATCGCTCACAACCTATTGGTTGGGATCTGATGATCTTAAGTGCTTTTTGGGTGGCCGTATTACTGTTACTTAAATGGCAGTCTCGTGAAAAGAATAAACCCATTACACAAACCGTCGTTAACGCAGTTAGCAACAATTAATTAAATTGCAGGAAGCAAAAAATAAAAAGTTTTCTTAATTTATTAATCTAAAACTTATAATTTTTAATGTATCTAGGAGTATCAAAGTGAAAAGAACAATTTTAAGTACTATTATCGCTGGCGCTGTATTAGCTTTTTCTGTACCAAGCCAAGCTGCTGTTTCACAAAGTGATAAATTAGCGACGTTATCGACTTATGCAAGCATTGCATCTGTTAACTATTCAGACGCGGTAAAAGATGCAAAAGCACTACAAGTTGCGATCAGCAATTTTGCAAAAAAACCAACTAAAGCCTCGTTACAAGCTGCCAAAGATGCTTGGTTAGTTTCTCGCGAAAGCTACGGTACGACTGAAATATTCCGCCTTTCAAATGGTCCTATCGATGCAGAAAGTGGTTGGGTAGCTGAAACTTACGGTGGTGTTGAAGGCGAGCTAAATTCTTGGCCTTTAGATGAAAACATGATCGATTACACCATTGATGCAAACAACAAACGCACAAGCGGTAATATTATCGATACTAAAGGTACGTTTACACCGGGTGGTGAAGACGTGACTGCTGTTGATGTGACAACACTAACAGCATCAGTATTAGGTGAACTAAATACAAATGGTGGCGATGCAAATGTTGCTGCTGGTTACCATGCGATTGAATTTATGCTTTGGGGTCAAGACCAAGATTATAACAATATGATCGAAGATTCTGTCACTAACGGTGCGATGACGGCTGGTCAACGTCCACTTACTGATTTTACAACGGATAAGTTTGCTAAGCGTCGTCTTGATTACTTAAATGCGGTTGCTGAAAAAATGGTTGATGATCTATCTGTTGTATCGGGTGCTTGGGCTGATAACGTAAGTGGCGATAAAGGTCTATACCGTGCCGCTTTATTAGACAAGTTAACGGGTGACCAAAAATCTAAAAACATCGAAACAGCGACGTCACTAAAACAAATCTTTGCAGGTGTTGGTGTCTTCTCTAAATCAGAGCTAGCTAACGAACGTATTGCTGTTGCAGTATTAACGCCAAGTGAAGAAGATGAGCATTCATGTTTCTCTGATAATACACATCGTGATATTGCATTGAACTATCAAGGTATTAAAAACGTATTATTAGGTGAGTACAAAGGCAAGAAAGTAGGCCCTGCTTTTATCGATAACGTATCTGATGAAGAGCAAGCTGAAATTTCTGAATTAATGGCTGATATCGAAACGCGTATTGCTACCATCAACAGATTAGCAACCACGACGATGCACTTTGATTACCAAATTCGTCCAGAAAACGAAGAAAGTGTACAAAATATTGTCACGCTTAAAAACCAATTACGCCGTTTAGGTGACCAAATGGTCATTGTTTCTAAAGCATACGGTATTTCACTAACAACAAATGATGTTACAGACGCTGAAGAAACACAACTCTAAAGCGGTATTACTGTAGTGATACAGTCAGCTGATCATTAAAAACGCCACTAACCGGATTCGGTTAGTGGCGTTTGTCATTCCAACGATACCTTGAATGACAACGAACATAAATAATGTATATAGATAACAAACAAAGATAGGTGTAATTCATTTTGAAAGTGATTGATGAAAAGTGCTTTATGAAAAGTAAAAGCAGTAAGGTTGCGAAGTATTTTCTCCGGAGTATTTTTTTGTTTCTGGCCTCTAGTCATTTTGTGTATAGCGAAACGAACGTCAGTGCTAACAATACTACGGACAAGACGACTAATAAGACGACAAATAATATCAATGCAGATGAATTTACTCATGCGGGTGACAGTAAACCTTTTTCTCATCCGATTAAGATGAATGATAGCGAATTTGATCAGTATATTCTTGGCCGTTCCTTTTTCACTATTCCATGGGTAGAAGCACCCAGTGCCACAACGGCACGAGATGGATTAGGCCCTCATTTTAGTTCGAATACTTGTGTCAGTTGCCACAATGATAACGGCAGTGCGCCAACCATCAGCGACAAAAACCAACCATTACGTAGTTTAGTGTTTAAGTTAACACAGCCGAGTAAACATTCATTACGTTGGTTAGTGAATAATATTGATACGCCAATGCACGATAGTGTGCCTGATCCCATTTACGGTGCCCAAGTCTCAATAAGAGGCAACGGCAAGGTAAAACCAGAAGCACAAACAAGATTAAAAACTGAATCTCATTCTTTTACCTATCCTGATGGTCAATCACTATCGTTAACTCGTTTTATTCCTTATTTGGAAAAATTAGCCTACGGACCATTAGCGAAAGATACCGTGATTGCATTAAGGCAACCACCTACATTAGCGGGTTTACGATTAATAGAACAAGTTTCAAATGAACAAATTCTTGCATGGGAAGACCCACTTGATGCAAACAAAGACGGTATTAGTGGTCGTGCAAACTGGTTAAACGCAGCAGATCAAGCTGAAAAAATATTAGGGCGTATGAATTGGAAAGCCAGTGCACCTAATATTGTTGGGCAAACTGCCAATGCCGCTGCGCATGATTTGGGTCTAACCAATCCTTTTTTCCCTGAAGAACTTTGCCAACCAGCACAAGCTGACTGCATTGCTGCACCTCGAGGCGATCAAACAAGATTAGGTAGTTTAGATTTACCTATGTTGCGTTTACAAGCCATTGCTTCTTTTATTCGTGACCATAAAGCACCTCAATCTATTGCGTTAGATACCACCGCACGTCAAGGAAAAGCATTATTTGAAGAAGTCGGTTGTGGCGGTTGCCATCGCTCAACATTAACGACGACTAAAGGAGTTGAATTTCACCCTTATTCTGATTTACTCTTGCACGATATGGGTGAGGCACTACAAGATGGACGGCCAGAGTTTCTCGCAACTGAACGAGAATTTCGTACTGCGCCTTTATGGGGAGTAGGGGCACGTGTTCGTGCACAACATCGTTTTTTACATGATGCACGAGCGAAAACACCGGAAGAAGCGATTCTTTGGCACGGTGGAGAAGCTGAAACAGCTAAATCAACATTTATTAAATTAGACCAAACTGAGCGTTTGGCCTTGTTACATTTTCTGGAGCAACTATGAAAATTTTTACCCCCCTGTCATTGGTTTGTTTACTGAGCGTACCTGCTCTAAGTTATGCAGACCAGAATAATACAGTGGTGAAAGACCCTTATGCTTCTATTTATGACAATGTTATTCAACATAATGCGAATAACGCAGTGCAATATTGTGCAGATTTACAAACGTCTTTAGAAAGCAAATCAAGTGATGTGCGCCACCAAGCATTTGTGCAACTGGCTGAAGGCTGGGGACGAGTCCAAGCAAGTTACATTCTTGGTGATTATGATATGAATGCCATGGATTACCCGTTGATGATTGATTACTTCCACAGCGGCAATGAAGATATTCATGAAAGTATTGAACGTTTAATAGGGCGTGATTCAAAACCCTCGACCGCCTTGTATAAAAACTCTTATAAAACCATGGGCGCTATCGACTCGGTCATGTTCAGTGGAGAATGGTCTGAACGTAGAAAAGAGTTTGCTGAAGTAATGGTTGCCAACGTGTGTAAACGATTTACGCAGATTAGTGAGGGTTATAAAGCCAATCGTGATGCGTTTCTTTTCGATGTAGACAAAGGACTATCATTAGTGGTAAATGCTGAGATTGAACATATTTATAAAACACGAGATTGGCGTATTGCACAAGTGAGTGGGTTAACTAAAGCCAATCTTGGTGAAACTAAACCTGAGCATCAACAATACCCATACAGTGAAGCATCTTGGGCATTTATCGGTGGAATTTTAGAAACTAATAAGCAACTTTTAGGTGAAGATCAACAACCGAATGTAGCGACGATTGCTTATGAAAAGCACGGTAAAGAAGGTATTCATGCTGTGCAAGTGGCGTTAGCGTCTTCATTGGAAGCTTATAAAAATACACCTGTTGATCATAACTTTAATTTAAATGACATGATCCCAATATTTCAGGGATTGTTAGATGTTCAAAAAGCCTTTTACAGACACTTAGTGAGTCAAATTGGCGTATCGGCGAATTTAATTGATGCAGATGGCGATTGATACACCCTTAGCGTTATTCATGAATGGCAGTAGCCGCATATTCTGGGGTTACCTTATTGTTAGTACTGTCATCGCAATTGGTTGGTATGTCTTTAAAGTGGGGGCAATTTCAGCACCCACGTTAAAGGCTTATTGGTTTAATGCTGACTCAAAATTAGATTACCGTTATTTTGTATTCAATTGGATATTCAAGGCACTGTTTATTGTGCCTGTTCTGTTGTCAGCGAACACCGTTGCCCTATGGACATTGAATTGGTTGAATTCGGTATCGGAGCCTTTATTTTTGTCTTGGTATTATCGCGATATTATGGTGGCGTATACCCTAAGTTTATTCGTGCTCGGTGATGTTAGCCGCTATTGGTTGCATCGCTGGCTACATACCAATCGTTGGTTATGGAAGTTTCATCAGGTACATCATAGTGCTGAATCATTGAATCCATTGACCTTTTATCGTTTGCATCCGGTAGAAATTATGCTGTATGCATTACGTAATGCATTGGTTGCTGGTGTGGTGACGGGGATCTTTGTTTTTTGTTTTGGTGCACGGCTTAATCTTTATTCGGTATTAGGTGGGAATGCCTTTGTTGTCATTCTATTTTCTTTTACTGGTAACTTGAGACACAGCCATATTCGTCTGAGTTATGGGCGTTGGTTAGAACGTTTATTAATATCGCCGGCACAACATCAAGTTCACCATCAACAGAAAAACATACACAAAAACTTAGGCAGTGTATTCGCTCTTTGGGACTGGGTATTTGGAACATTAAGGTTATCAAAAGACGTACCTTTAGATCAAAAATTTGGTTTAGGATGCGGTAAAAGGGAAAAATTTGATGGCATTATAAAAATTATTATTCAGCCATTTTTTGATATTTACAGAAGTATTAGACGGAATTGAAATGAAAAAAATATTTTATTGTTTATTAGTATTAGTCACTTGTACAAACGCAGCGAATGCTGCCAATCAACTCACCGAAGCTGAATTAGGACAGATATTATTTTTAGATACTGCCTTTTCTACTAACCGAACCATGTCTTGTTCGACGTGTCATGAACCTACAAAAGGGTTTACGGATCATCGTGTAAATGCATCAAAAAACATCGTTTCGCTAGGCGATGATAGTATGTCATTAGGTTCACGTAACACGCCGATGGCAGCTTATTCAAATACCTCACCGTCGTTCCATTTTGATGAAGTATTAAAAGAATATGTGGGAGGACAGTTTTTAGATGGTCGTGCCAATACATTAGCAGACCAAGCCATGGGGCCACCATTAAACCCAGTAGAAATGGGACTGCCTAATGCTGAAACATTAGTTGAACGGATCCAAGAAAATCCTTTTTATGTTGCTACGTTTAAGCGACTGTACGGTGACAACGTCTTTGAACCATCATCGACAGAGGCTGTATTACCGGCTTTTCAAGCCTTTGCAAATGCAATACAAGCATTTGAAAATACCAAACAGTTTGCTAGTTACGATAGTAAGTATGACCGCTTTTTAAAAGGAGAATATGACTTAACAGTATTAGAAGATCTAGGACGTACTTTATTTTTCTCAAATAATAATGTGAATTGTAATAGCTGCCATTTATTGAAAACAGAAGACAGTAAAGAAGAACCTTTTACTAACCATCAATATCGTAACATCGGTGTACCTTCTAATATCGATTTAATAAGCTTAGGCCATTTAAAAGCTGATTTTATTGACCATGGTTTATTAGAAAACCCTGCAGTAGATGATCCTAAATATGATGGTAAATTTAAGAACCCATCATTACGTAATGTTGCCGTCAGTGGGCCTTATATGCATAATGGTGTGTTTAAAGAATTGCGTACCGTGATGGAATTCTATGACCATTATAATAACGTTGAACGGTCTATTAATCCTGAAACAGGTAAACCTTGGCGAGCGCCAGAAGTACCTACTACGGTAGACAAAGAAGATCTTAGCGCACATGCATTAACTGATCGTAAAATCGATGCCTTGGTGGCTTTCATGAAAATATTAACTGATAAACGTTACGAGCCGCTTCTGGAAGAACAAGAAAAGAGTAAGTAAGCGTTAAGCGCGTTAATTTTTAGTTATAAAAAAGCCCATTCAAAATGGGCTTTTTTTGTGCTTGTTAATTTTTGTACTTAATAAGCATCTGTCGATTTAACTAATACGTTTGTATTTAATACGTGTAGGTTCAACTGCGGCAGCGCCGTATGTTTTCTTCATCCATGCTTCATAATCACTGTAGTTACCTTCATAGAAGTTTACTTTACCTTCATCGCGGTAATCAATGATGTGTGTTGCAATACGGTCTAAGAACCAACGGTCATGCGAAATCACCATGGCACAACCAGCAAAGCCAAGTAGCGCATCTTCAAGTGCACGTAATGTTTCTATATCTAAATCATTGGTTGGTTCATCGAGTAACAATAAGTTACCGCCAGACTTAAGCAGTTTAGCCAAATGTAAACGTCCGCGTTCACCACCTGATAAATCACCTACGATTTTAGATTGGTCTGACCCTTTAAAGTTAAAGCGACCTAAATAAGCACGACTTGGTATTTCAATATTACCCACTTGGATAATATCGCTACCACCAGAGACTTCTTCAAATACGCTGAGTTTATCATCCATGTGGTCACGGAACTGATCAACACTGGCCATTTGCACTGATTCACCAATGATTATTTCACCAGAGTCTGGTTTCTCAGTGCCATCTAACATTTTAAATAATGTAGATTTACCTGCACCATTGGCACCGATAATACCGACGATCGCCCCTTTAGGAATGCTGAAACTCAAATCATCAATTAACACTCGGCCATCAAATGATTTAGTTAAGTTATTAACATCGATAACTTGATCTCCTAAACGTTGACCTGTTGGAATAAATAGCTCATTGGTTTCATTACGTTTTTGGAAATCTTGATTATTAAGTTCTTCAAAACGAGATAAACGTGCTTTGCTTTTAGACTGGCGTCCTTTCGCATTTGAACGAACCCATTCCAGCTCTTGTTCAATTTGGCGCTGACGTGCTTTCTCTTGTCCTGCCTCTTGTTTTAAGCGTTCATCTTTTTGTTCTAACCAAGACGAGTAGTTACCTTCCCATGGAATACCGTAACCACGGTCTAATTCTAAGATCCAACCTGCTACATTATCTAGGAAGTAACGGTCATGGGTAATCGCCACAACAGTTCCTTCATAATCATGTAAGAAGCGTTCTAACCAAGCAACAGATTCCGCATCCAAGTGGTTGGTTGGTTCGTCTAGTAATAACATGTCTGGTTTTTCAAGTAACAAACGACATAACGCAACACGTCGACGTTCACCACCAGACAGTACTTTTATCGGTTGATCCCAAGCTGGTAAACGTAGTGCATCGGCAGCACGTTCTAATTGATTCTCAAGATTATGTCCGTCATGTGCTTGAATAATATCTTCAAGTTGACCTTGGCGTTTAGCCAACGCATCAAAATCTGCATCTTCTTCTGCGTATGCAGCATAAACCGCATCTAACTCTGTTAACGCAGATTTAACTTCAAAAACTGCTTCTTCGACGACTTCACGGACATTTTTTTCAAGATCTAATGTTGGCTCTTGTGCAAGATAACCAATTTTAGTACCGGTTAATGCGCGTGCTTCACCATCAAATTCTTGGTCGATACCGGCCATGATGCGTAACAGGGTCGATTTACCTGAACCATTCAGACCTAAAACACCGATTTTAGCGCCAGGGAAAAAGCTTAATGAGATATCTTTTAAAATAGTGCGCTTAGGTGGCACTATTTTAGAAACGCGAGACATAGAATAAATGAACTTATCAGGCAATGGTTGAGCCATGGTGGATCCTTTATAATGAATAAAATAATTGAGAGCTATTGTAGAGTATCTACTAATCAACAAGCAACCGATGGTAATGGCTTAGACCATCAAAAATAACCAAAGCGCATTAATGTTCAAACATTTGAACATTAATGGTTAACTGCCAGCCTTGTTTAATACTCTAAGTTTCACACTATAAAGTTTAGCATCTGCATATTTAGCAGTGTGATAAAGAAGAAGGCTAATAAAGGGGTGGGCGTAGTAGTTAAGGTATTTTCAGTGTTGGTAAAAGAAATAATGATTCCGTAATTTAACTAAGATACGGAATCACCTTATTTTGATATTACTTTTTAGCCTATCCTAACGACCTATTGCGGTCTTATTGTGGATGCTAACAAGCAAATATTGAGTTTATTAAGACTCTGTTACTGGTGCGGTCGTTATTTTTTCTTCTGTTTCTAGGCCTTTCTGAGCCCAATATCCAGATAGAATAGATCCTGAAATATTGTGCCATAGCGAGAAAACAGTGCCGGGAATTGCGGCAGCAGGTGAGAAGAATTTCATGGCTAAAACAGCTGCAAGACCTGAGTTTTGTAAACCCACTTCAAAGGCAATGGTACGGCTCGTTTTTTCATCAAACCCTAATAACTTGGTAATGAAGTAGCCAGAAAATAGGCCGATGCTGTTATGAATAATCACTGCTAGCATCACAATCGGACCGACATCTGTTAATTTACCCGCGTTTAGTGCAACCACAATAGCAATAATTATCACGATTGATAGCATTGAAATAAGCGGTAATAGAGAAGAGATAGCTTGTACTTGTTTATTTAAAAATGAATTTATCAAGATACCAATAGCAATCGGTAACACCACTATTTTAAGTAAACTAATAAAGATCGGTAACATAGGGAAGTCCACGCTTTGACCCACTAATAAACCACTGATGACAGGAGTCAACACCACGCCAACTAATGTTGATAACGCGGTCATGGTGATTGATAATGCAACATCTCCCTTTGCTAAATAACACATTACGTTTGATGATGTGCCACCTGCAACGCTACCCACTAAAATCATACCGACAGTTAATTCGGTGTCTAATTGCAAAAAGTAACACACTAAAAAAGCTGTGATTGGCATAATAGTAAATTGCAATAACATGCCAACACCGATTGCTGATTTCTTATTGATGACATTTTTAAAATCTTGCAGCGTTAATGTCAGACCCATACTTAACATAATCAACATCAGTAGTGGAACAATATAGCTTTTTATACCAACAAAAAGTTGAGGAGATAAAAAAGCGACGCCAGCAAAAAGAATGGCCCAAACGGGAAATAGCTTGATTAGTTTATTCAACATTTAAATCCTTTTATAATTATTTAGTTTTTTATTAATGAGATAGGGGGGATGAATTTATCATAAAATTTAAAAACGTATATGTTTAGTTGTACATCAACAATATTTTAAGTATTTTTTGAAGGTTAATTAAATGTTAAAAAGCAAATTTTTTTGATGCTTTTTCAATGCCATAAATATTTTTGATAAAATAAACTTTATTGCTGAAATCATTATAAAAAATATGTTATAAAGACCTCCTCTGAATCGTTATTTACTTTTCAACTTGTAAAATATTTTACTTTTGAATGAGTTAGACGTCCGTCTCAACGTTTTCAATTATCAGCATATCAATTAACAAAAACAGCAATCGCTAAGGTGAATCAATGAGCACAAAACCATACCAAACTGTTAATCGGCAACGTTATCGATTAGCAGAGGGTGGTTCCTTTGAGATGCATTTGAGTCAAGATTTAGTGATCAGTGAAGAGCCTCTCAACATCGTATTGCACTGGACATGCCAGGAAACTGGTGAACTGCTTGAAAAAACTTTGATGGTCACCATGAGAACCCCCGGAGATGATGCTTCGTTAGTGACCGGATTATTATTATCGCATGCAATTATCGAGCATGCAGATCAAATTCAATCAATTATTAGCTCTGAACTCAATCAATGTGACATTACCTTAGCAACATCAGTTGTGTTAGATTGGGAGGCATTAACGCGTCACTTTATTAGCCATTCTGGTTGTGGTATTTGTGGTACCAGTAATGTGAAGAAGCTAGCGCATACTTTTAATGTCACTATCGATGAAACGCCACAGTGGGTACCAGTCTCTGCTTTACTTACATTCTCAACGCAATTACGGCAGCAACAGTCTTTATTTTCTTTAACGGGTGGCGTTCACAGTGCTGGCATATTCTCTTTGCAAGCCTGCTTATCAGTGAAAGAAGATGTGGGGCGACATAATGCAGTGGATAAAGTGATTGGTGATTTATTGACACAGAGTAAGCTTGCTAATCAATCTATCTTAATGCTCAGTGGGCGCATCAGTTTCGAACTTATGCAAAAAGCGGTTGCCGCAAAGATTCCTGTGGTCGTTGCGATAGGCGCACCTTCAAATTTAGCCATAGCAGTAGCAAAACAATTTAACATCACTTTAATAGGCTTTGTCAGTGAGCATACTTTTAATGTCTACCACGGTGACTTTCGTTTACAAAAACAACATTAATAACCATTACAAATGATAGGTAGGCATTATGAGTGTTAAAAAATATACAGCAGCAGCTGGTGGTTGGGGTTCACTTGCAAGTACAGCCAAACATTTATTACACAGTGAGAACGTAGCAAAAAACGTCTTAAATTTACTCAAAACTAATCAAGATCATGGTTTCGATTGCCCCGGGTGCGCTTGGGGTGAAGAGGGAAAAAAAGAACGTTTTCACTTTTGTGAAAATGGTGCAAAAGCGGTTAACTGGGAAGCGACTTCTCGCCGTTTAACACCTGAGTTTTTTGCTGAGAATAGCGTGTCTGCCTTACGTAAACAAAGTGATTACTATTTAGAAGATCAAGGGCGTCTTTCTGACCCGATGCTGTATCAGGCAGAAAAAGATTGCTATGTGCCAATTAGTTGGGATGATGCTTTTTCATTGATTGCACAACACCTCAATGGCTTAGAAAACCCTAACCAAGCAGAGTTTTACACCTCTGGCAGAGCAAGTAACGAAGCTGCCTTTTTATACCAGTTAATGGTAAGAAAGTTTGGTACTAATAACTTTCCTGACTGCTCAAATATGTGTCACGAAGCCAGTGGTTATGCATTAAAACGAGCTATTGGTGTCGGTAAAGGTACTGTAACGCTAGAAGACTTTGACCATGCTGATGCCATTTTTGTGTTCGGTCAAAACCCAGGAACTAACCATCCTCGAATGTTACATACCTTAAGCCATGCTGCACAACGTGGTGCCAGTATTGTGACCTTTAATACCTTAAGAGAGAGAGGTTTAGAACGCTTTGCTAATCCTCAATCACCTGCCCATATGATGCTTGGTGGTGAAACGAAACTCACTAGTCAATATTATACGCCTAATTTAGGGGGTGATATGGCTGCCGTGCGCGGCATAGTTAAAGTCTTGTTAAAACGTCATAACCAAGCACTTGAAAATGGTGATCATGTATTCAATGTTAAATTTATTGAACAGCATACTAGTGGTTTAGATGCTTACTTAGAGCAAGTAGATGCAACGCCTTGGTCATTAATTACTGAGCAATCAGGTTTATCTAAAAAGCAGATAAAATCAGCGGCAGATATTTACCAACAAGCAAAACGGGTTATTTTCACTTGGGCAATGGGGATCACCCAACATAAGCACTCAGTGCCTACGATCAACGAAATGACCAACCTACAATTGTTGTTTGGTAATATTGGTAAAAAAGGGGCCGGTTTATGTCCTGTTCGTGGTCACTCTAATGTGCAAGGTGACCGCACCATGGGCATCGATGAAAAACCTAATGCTACGCTACTTAATAACATAGAAAAAACCTTTAACTTTACACCTCCTGCAGAGCATGGGCACAATGCCGTACAAGCAGTAGAAGCGATGTTGCGTGGTGACAGCAAAGTATTTATTGGGTTAGGTGGGAACTTTGTGGCGGCAATGCCGGATTCTGAGATCACACGCCAAGCTATGAGTCGCTGTGATTTAACCGTTAATATTGCGACTAAACTTAATCGAACTCATTTATACCCAGGCAAATCTGCGTTGATTTTACCTTGTTTAGGCCGAACAGATATCGATTTACAGGCGGGTGAATCTCAACAAATCACAGTGGAAGATTCATTTTCCATGGTGCACAGTTCGCAAGGTGTGATAAAAAGTGACACTAGACAAATGCGTTCTGAGCCTGCAATTATTGCTGGCATAGCGCAAGCAACATTGGGTAGTTCTCCAATTAATTGGTTAGATACAGTTCAAAACTATGATCTTATTCGCGACTATATTAGCCAAACTATTCCCGGCTTTAGCGATATGAACCAACGTTTACAAGCACCTGGTGGCTTTTATTTAGGTAATGCTGCTGGGCGACGAGAATGGAATACAAGCGACCACAAAGCACAATTTCATAGTGCACCTTTACCCGATGCTATTATTTCAGCATCGCAACGTGCGTTAACTAAAAACCGTATTTTTGTGTTACAAACACTGCGTTCTCACGACCAATACAACACCACTATCTATGGTTTCACAGATAGATACCGTGGTTTAAGTGGTGATCGTAATATTATTCTTCTTAACGAAAATGACATAACCGCATTAGGATTAAAAACCGGTGATAAAGTCGATATTGAAGCGCTCTGGGGAGATGAAGTAGTGAGAGAAGTGACTAATTTCACTTTGCTTGCCTATGATATTCCGACGGGTAACGCTGCCGCTTATTATCCGGAAGCAAATCCTTTAGTGGCGTTAGCTAACTATGGTGATTTTACCTTCACGCCTAACTCAAAATCGATTGCTATAGTGATCAGCGCAGCTAAAAATCCGTTACCTGAGCGTATCGTATAAACTGTTTTTCCCGAATTGAGGGGCTGATAAAACAGCAAAAGGTTATTAGCGATACGTTAATAACCTTTTTTAGTACTTCTTACCTTACCTATTAATTTTATTACTTTTATTACTTAACCTTCACTTATTAGCATTAGTATTTAACGCCTGAATCTAATCTTGTCGCTTTCATAACTTTTACGCTTTGTCATAATTGTGAGAGAGAGAATATTGTGAGCACATATTTAAATAAGCGTAATTATTATCTTCACTTAACATAAATTAATTAGTATTACTTTTATGCAATTTGATGTTCGCAACATTTCACACTATTTACTCTATGCAATAGCACAAAGATTGCGTAAAATGCGCAACTTCAAATTGACTTATACTTACAATTCCTAGCAGGAGATGCACATGTTTAACCGAGATATGAATATTGCTGATTACGACCCAGAGTTATGGCAATCAATGACTGATGAAGTACAACGACAAGAAGATCACATTGAGCTTATTGCGTCTGAAAACTACACTAGTCCACGTGTTATGGAAGCACAAGGTAGTCAATTAACAAATAAATACGCAGAAGGTTACCCTGGTAAGCGTTATTACGGTGGTTGTGAATATGTTGATGTTGCTGAATCTTTAGCAATTGAACGTGCTAAATCTTTATTTGCTGCAGACTACGCAAACGTACAACCACATGCTGGTTCTCAAGCAAATAGTGCTGTTTACGCTGCATTATGTGCACCTGGCGACACGGTTTTAGGTATGAGCCTTGCACACGGTGGTCACTTAACGCACGGTGCATCTGTTAGCTTCTCTGGTAAAATTTACAATGCTGTTCAATATGGTATCAACCCAGATACAGGTGTTTTAGATTACGCTGAAGTTGAGCGCCTAGCTGTTGAACACAAGCCAACAATGATTGTTGCAGGTTTCTCTGCGTACTCAGGCATTGTTGATTGGGCTAAATTCCGTGAAATCGCTGATAAAGTAGGTGCTTACCTGTTTGTTGATATGGCGCATGTTGCTGGTCTAGTGGCTGCGGGTCTGTACCCTAACCCTGTACCATTTGCTGACGTTGTTACAACAACTACGCATAAAACATTAGGCGGTCCTCGCGGCGGTCTTATCCTTGCTAAAGCTAATCCAGCACTTGAGAAAAAATTAAACTCAGCTGTATTCCCTGGTGCTCAAGGCGGTCCATTAATGCACGTTATCGCTGCTAAAGCGGTAGCATTTAAAGAATGTGCTGAACCTGCGTTTAAAGAATACCAACAAAATGTATTAGACAACGCTAAAGCAATGGTTAAAGTATTCCAAGAACGCGGTTACAAAATTGTTTCTAACGGCACTGAAAACCACCTTTTCCTAGTTGACTTGATTGCTCAAGACATTACAGGTAAAGAAGCTGATGCTGCGCTAGGTCTTGCTCACATTACCGTGAATATGAACTCAGTACCAAATGATCCACGTTCTCCATTTGTTACATCTGGCCTACGTATCGGTACACCTGCATTCTCACGTCGTGGTGCAAACACTGCTGACGCTGCTGAACTAGCGGTTTGGATCTGTGACGTACTTGATGCGATTAAAGATGAAGAAAAACTAGCAGCAACAATCGAAGCTGTTAAAGTGAAAGTCGCTAAATTCTGTGCTGAACACCCTGTTTACTCGTAAACTAGATGCTTATCTGAATCGCTTTATCGGTTAGACTTTAAAAATAACTGACAAACGGCTTTTTAAAATCCGCTCTTGTTAAACAAGTGCGGATTTTTTATTGTATTTTTAAAATGTTTAGCTGAGAATTAATTTTTAGTTGGGCATTGAAGGAATTGATTTATTCATTTCTTTATTATCTATAAAAAATAAGTTAGTAAATTGATTCAAAAGGAAAGTGCTGACATTTTCCTGCCAACGGAACAGACGTTTTAGGATTAAAAACTACGATACGTCCGTACTATGAATCACTACTTTATTTACAGTTATTTAACTGTTTTTAATTTTTCTTTCCGCTATTGCTTTAATTGTGATTCATTACTTAAATACTGTGGCATTGCTTCAACTGCTCTAGTCTGTGGATTAACATTCTCAAGGGGTTTAAAGGTAACAATTCAAATAATCACTTTACCATCCACCATGATTGGTAGGTTTATTTCTGTTGTTTCACTTAAAGGACAGACTCTTGATCTTTTATGTTCATATTATTTCTTATGTAATTTAATGTGTTGTAGCAAATAAATCAGCATTAATTATGCCTGAATTATTGTGGGATCATAAAAACGTTTTATTTATTTAATCAAGGTGAAATGGTAGGTGGGCTATTTAGGTGGGTATTCTAAATGCTGTTTGAGCTTGTTATTTACTGCATACCCAACAATAGGTCTGCTATTTGTCAGATAAATGTGTAACAAAATAAATAACACATTTTGTCTTTTTTAAAACAATTTCCTTGAACCCATTATGGAATCTATATTTATCATGTATTTGCATGTAAAATACCTATTAGTAGACAGGGAAGATTTTAACGTGTCAAATGGTAATTAATAAGTTTATGTTTTGTCATTTTTTAAGTGATCTATTTAATCGATAAAAATTAACTTTTTTATTCAAGGTCAATGTTTTTATTGAGCATATTACAATAATAAATCAAAGCGATTAGGCTGCTTAAAATAGATTCTTTTCTCTAAGGCTTTCAAAAAATAAAGCCAACTCACCCATTCCCTTCTAGGAAGTAAGTGGGTAAGAGTAATTATATTTTAATAATTTTAGATAATGTAGAGAAAATAGATTGACTAAACTTGCAACGACAACTGCGTTCGAAAATGAGACCTCACATTGGCTAGACTGGCAATGTAGCATGATCTCAAATGTAAAATGTGGAGGTATATTTCTAACAAAAGAAGAACAAGATGAGCTGCAAGTCATCGCACTTTGGCCAAATGCTAGCTCTCTCTCTTCAACGTTGACCACGGTTGCAATAAATACCATTAAAAACGCTTCAGGAGACGTCAATAAAACAGTTGATGATGGTTCGCAACTTATTGATTATATTTCTAATCCACTTGTCCTTCGAGGACAAGTGGTGGGCACTGTTGTTCTTGCTGTTGGCGCTCGTTCAGAGCAACAGTGCCAAGCTGTATTGCAATTATTACAGTGGGGGAGTGTTTTCCTAGGAAAAATGTTGGAACGAAAAAGTGCACAACAATACCACGATGCTACACTCGCACTGAATGCGCTTGCATTACTTGCTGTCAATGAGCCTTTAGCGGTAAATGGATACCATTTTTGTAATTTTATTGCGGATCATTTTGACTGTACCAGAGTAGAACTCGGCTTGGTTAAAGGTTTACAAGTGCAAGTGCTAAGTGTATCGCATCAACTCCATTTTGACCGTCGTATTGAGCGAATTAAACAAGTCGAATTTGCTATGGAAGAGTGTATCGAGCAAAATCAAAATATTATTTTTCCCGCTCTCTCAAAGCAAAAAAATTCTGTTATTCATAAACATACCCAACAGTTACTCAATGATCAAAATAGCGCAGTTTGTTCGATTATTTTACGTGATGACGAGAGCCCGATTGGTGTATTAACACTCGTTTGTGAGGAGAGTAATCGCTTTAATCCCGAAGTGATTAAACGACTGATGACTATTGCCGATAGTATCGCGCCAGTTATCCGTTTACATATGAATAATTCGTTACCACTTTGGAAAAAAGCAGCGAATAATATTAAACAGCAACTACATCGATTAATCGGCCCCGGGTACTTTCGTACTAAATTTATTGCGCTGACAAGTATCATTCTAATAGGGCTTTTAACGCTGTTGCAAACGGAGCATATTATTACTGCGCCAGCTTCGGTTGAAGGTAAAGTGCAACAGGCGATTGTTGCTCCTTTCAGCAGTTATATCGCAACAGCTAAGGTGAGAGCGGGTGACTTGGTTGAAAAAAATCAAGTTTTGGCAACGTTAGATGATAGAGATTTACAACTTGAATATGATAAGTGGTCTAGCGAACGAGACAAACAAGCGAAAGAATACCATCAGGCTTTAGCACAGCGAGACCGTGCTCAAATCAGCATACTAAAAGCTAGCATCGCACAAACTGATGCTCAATTAGAGAGTATTGAGGAACGACTGCTGCATACTCAATTAAAGGCGCCATTTAGTGGTTTATTAGTTAGTGGAGATTGGAGCCAATCGCTTGGCGCACCGGTTGAGCGAGGACAATTACTTTTTGAGGTGATACCGGCTAAAAATTATCGTGTAACACTACAAGTTGATGAGCATGATGTTGCTAATCTGATGTTGGGGCAAAATGCAAATTTACGTTTAACAGGTTTATCTGATCAATTAATTCAATTGCGCATTTCACAGATATTTCCCATCGCCTCAGTGACGCAGGGCAGTAATAATTTCCGTGTAGAGTCGGACATCATCGCCCCCCCCGAAGGGTTGCGTCCTGGTATGCAGGGAACCGCAAAGATCGTTGCTGGTCGTGGTAGTTTATTAAGTGTTTGGACTGATTCGCTAGTTTCTCGGTTACGCCTTTGGGCTTGGTCTTTAGGGTTCTAATCGATGAATAAACCACAGCAAACTTCATCCCTATGGCAATATGTAGCGGAGTTACGCCCTTATCTGCGCAAGCATGTGAAAATTCTTGTACAAGATTATCGTGGAGAGCGTTGGTACCTTCTGCAGGATCAATCAGGTGGTAAATTTACTCGATTTAATGCCACTGCCTATGAAGTGATTGGCAGATTAAATGGTGATTTCTCAATGCAGGAAATCATGTACTTGGCCAATAAAAATCGCGAAAAAGATGAATTACTTGAAATTGAAGATATATTAAATATTTTGGCGCAATTGCAACGAGCAGAAGTCTTGCGTAACGGTCTTCCTGTTGGTAAGCAAGAGGTGCTAAACCGCTATTATCAATCACAAAATTCAAAAAAATCAGTGATAAGTAACCCACTAGCAATTCGAATTCCCTTGTTTGACCCAGACCGACTATTGAATTACTTAGCTCCCTTTGCAAGGTTTATTTTTTCAGTAAAAGGACTTTGGATCTGGTTGATAACAATCGTTGCTGCACTTCTTTTAGCGGTGGTCAATATGCAATCCATCGTAGCGGCTGTTGCAGATAAAAGCCTTAGTCCCTCTGAGTTATTAGCTTTTTGGCTGATCTATCCTGTGATTAAAATATTGCATGAGTTAGGTCATGGCATGGCGGTCAAAGCCGGCGGAGGCGAGTCACATGACACCGGCATTACACTGCTATTATTTATGCCCGTACCTTATATTAATGCATCTGCATCTTGGGCATTTCGCGATAAACGTCGTCGAGCGATAGTTGCTGCTGCAGGTATTTTGGTTGAACTGTTTTTAGCTGCATTAGGACTATTTGTTTGGCTGCTTAGCGAACCTGGCCTTGTTCATGAAATTGCATTTAATACTATGCTTATTAGTGGTGTCTCTACACTGTTATTTAACGGTAACCCACTATTACGTTACGACGGTTATTATGTGCTATCCGACCTTATTGAAATTCCAAACTTAGCTTCTCGTGCAAGCCAGTTTTATCTCTACTTAATTCAGAAATATGCACTTGGAATAAAAGGTTCACGATCACCTGTCAGCGCGCATGGCGAGTCAGCCTGGTTCCTTTTTTATGGTTTAGCATCACCACTTTATCGTTTGTTAGTGTTGATAGGTATTGCGCTGTATTTACCCAGTGAATTTTTTATTATCGGAGTAATTTTAGCGAGCTGGGCGATATTTAAACAAATATTGAAACCATTGCTGCAAACACTTCATTTCCTGATCACTAGTCCGCGACTTGAAGCTCGCCGTGTTCGGGCTTTATCTACCTTAGGCTTAACTATCCTTATTTGTGGTAGTTTATTGCAAATCCCCGTGTCACTCACGACCCAAGCACAAGGTGTGATCTGGTTTGATGATAATGGGAAGATTTTAAGCCCTTCTAATAGTTTTGTTGAATCGGTTATGGTCAATTCAGGCACTGAGGTTCAAGCAGGAGAGCTACTTATAATACTAAAAGATAAATCATTGCTCACTGAACGTACTATATTAGAAGCTCGACTAAGAGAATTGAGCACAAAAAAACTATCTGAGAGAAATAACAGTCGGGTTCGTGGTGCGATGGTTGCCGACGACATTAAAGCCGTCACTGCAGAATTAAATAAAGTTAGAAAACAAGTGGATTCATTACAAATAATAAGCCCTGTTAAAGGTCGATTTATCTTGCATGATCCGCATCAGCTAAGAGGTCAATTTGTAAATCAAGGCAACATATTAGGTTACGTTATTCAAGATCAACAACCGATAGTACGTGCTGTAGTAAAACAAGAATATGCAGATTTATTACATTCAAAACCTGATTCCATTGAGGTCAAACTGCCCGGAAAAATGTCTGCTTCTATTCAAGGGATATTAATACGTGAAGTTCCTGCAGGTGGTTCAGCATTGCCTAGTATCGCGCTTGGTGCACTTGGTGGTGGTGAAATAAGTGTCGATATGCGAGATAAAACAGGCTTAACGGCCACAGAAAATGTTTTTCAATTAGATATTGCACTACCTGAAGGGACAAAAGTAACGGGTATTGGCGAGCGGGCTTATGTGCGCTTTAACCATGGCTCAGAATCTTTATGGGGACAATGGATGAGGGGCTTACAACGATTATTTTTAAGGTATTTAATCCCCTTAACGGCCTAAGTGCATTGCACTCTGTATTTTGTTTGATTGGTCGATTTAGTATCAAATGCTGAATAATACATCGATTATGTTTAGCATCATAACTTTGACAATTATTTGAATTAATAAAGTTATTTTATTTTTAATATACGTAAGGTTGAAATATAGATTTCAATTATTTGTTACTTTGCCGCTGTTTATATCAGCTCTCAATATGGCTTATGAAGGTCAGTGAGCAACAGCGTAATATCATATAAAAATGTGAGAATATTTATGAGTCGCATTAGACTTCAACATGGATTTTTATTATTAATTCTGCAGGTAACTTGGTTACCTGTCTTCGCGGCTGCGCAGGAAACTGATCCATTATTCAACGAGCTAGAGCTTTTAGATTGTGTTATCGACCCTAGTGAGACTGCTGAACTAGGTAGCCATATTCCGGGTGTATTACAATCAGTGAAGGTCGACCGTGGCGATTTTGTTAAAGCGGGAGACGTGATTGCAGTACTTGAATCAAAAGTCGATATGGCCTCACTTGAACTCGCTCGCACACGTGTCTCATTGACGGCTGAAATTGAATTAAGGCGTGCCAATGCAGAGTTTGGCGAACGACAAAGCAAGCGCATTGAAGATCTGTATAAACGTTCAATGGTATCTAGCAAAGAGATGGATCAAACGCAAACTGAAACTAAATTGACTCAACTACAGCTCAATCAGGCACTTGATAATCAAAAGCTAGCTGAACTGGAATATGCTCGCGCTCAGGCAGTCGTGGATCGTCATACCATTCGTAGCCCAATAACAGGTTTCATCATGGATCGCTTTAAAACGCTAGGTGAATATGTTGACGATCAACCTATTGTACGTATCGCACAACTCTCTCCTTTAAATGTTGAAGTTATTATTCCAGTAGAGCAAATGGGCAAAGTAGAAAAAGGAATGTTAGCAGACGTAAGATCAGATGCGGTCGATCAAACATGGCAAGCAACCGTTAGCCGTATTGATCGCGTTGCCGATGTCGCGAGTGGTACTTACGGCGTTCGTCTTACATTAGATAACCCAGATTATGAAATTCCTGCGGGTCTGCGCTGTAAAGTTAGTTTTATATCGCAAGGTAACGTAACGGAAACTCAAACTGCTAGCGTCACTCAATCTACTTATCACTCTATCGAGCAAGTGTCGGTTTCTAAAAATCTATCCGCAGAAGAGGAGCGCTCTTTTGTTGACCATCATTAAACATACAGAATGGTATATTGCGAATCTAATTTATTTATTACTAAAGGGTTTCAAAGGCTCTACAAAATATGGTTTTCAGGGGAATCAACCTTATTCACTGTCTTATTTAATAGCCATTGCTATTACTAACTACTCCTCAAAATTAGGGCAGTAGTAGTGATGAAATTTGTGATGAAGAAACCGACATCGATTAAAAAACGTAAATATAACTCTCCTGTTATTGAAGGGCTTGAGCCGCGTATTTTACTGTCAGCTGATTTACCGGGGTTAGATCTATCTGCTGGAGATCTCGATTTACCTGATGACATGTCAACGGAAGATATTTTACGCGATGCGCAGGCAGAGTTCGATTATATTGACGCACAAGATACTGCTACTAATGATGCTAACCATTCCGAGTTATTGATTGATTCAAGGTCACAAACCACTTTCATCAATGATTCTAGTCAAAACAACAATCAATATGACCATTCCGAATTATTGATTGAGTCAACGTCACAAATAACTGATATTCGTCACGAACTGGTCATTATTGATGCCGGTGTAGAGGATTATCAGCAGTTAGTCGATACCTTACAATCGCAAACCGATGATGATGTTACTCTTGAAGTGATCATTCTAGACTCAAACCGGAATGGTATTGAACAAGTCAGTGAAATTTTAGCTGGTCAGGAAAACTTAGATGCGTTACATCTAATTTCCCATGGGTCATCAGGTTCAGTACAGGTTGGTAATAGTCAGCTAAGCCAAACTGAATTAACTCAAAACTCACAGGCAATTAGCCAGTGGAGTAATGCCTTTTCAGCAGAGGGTGACTTACTTATTTACGGCTGTGACCTCGCTGCCGATGCCCAAGGTATTGCGTTTATTCATACGCTATCAGAATTAACTGATGCGGATGTTGCCGCATCAGATGATTTAACAGGACACGCTGATCTTGGTGGTGACTGGGAGTTGGAATATCAATCGGGAACAATAGAAAGCAGTGTGGTTATTGATGCCGACACTCAGCAAGAATGGGGTTATTTATTAGCTGATACCGCCAATTTACTGAATGGTGATGAAGACACTCCGACTGCGAACTTAAATGCTGACATGCTTGCAGGGTATAGTGATGTTGCAACCATAACTGAGGTTAATGGAACAACACTAACGATAGGTACAGCACAAAGTATTTCGGTCACCAATGGTACTGTTAACGTAGATGCAGATGGCAATATTACGTTCACTGCTGCTGACAATTACAATGGTGCGGTTAGTTTTGATTACACTATCAGTAATGGGAGCGAGAGTGGTGCTACCGATACTGCTACCGTTAGTGGCACAATCTCTGCCGTTAATGATGCACCAGTGTTTAGCATTACAGGTGGATTTTCACTCTCAGGTATTCAAGAAGATGAACCCAATAATGTGGGTAATCTTATCTCTGAAATCATTCTGAGTGCTCCTGGAGATGCGATTACCGATGTAGATGCAGATACGCTAGAAGGTATTGGTATATTAGCAAGCTCAAGCAACAATGGTACATGGCAATATTATTTAGGATCTAATGAAACAGCTAACGATGATGATTGGATAGATCTTGGAAGCACAAGTATTAAAAATACACTGTTATTGCGTGACACTGACCGTTTGCGTTTTGTTCCCAATGACAACTTTTCTGGAACAGAATTCTCTCTACAATTAATCGCTTGGGATCAGACTTCTGGTGAGGCAGGGGAGCGAGTCGATACATCTTCTCATAGTAGTAGTACTGCTTTTAGTGCTGGGACTATTATTCCTTCCATCAAAGTTACAGCTGTCAACGACGCCCCTGAGATCACCTCTGATGCATCCGTTAGCGTGGAAGAAAATAGTGTTCTGGTCACGACGGTCACTAGCACAGACGTTGACGATGCTGCAACAGCGAGTTACTCGATTACAGGCGGAACAGATGAATCCCTCTTCAGCATCGAGGAGAAAACAGGTGAGCTGACCTTTAAAATTGCACCTGACTTTGAAAATCCAACTGATGACGGTGTTAACAATATTTATGACGTACAGGTCACGGTAGATGATGATAATGGCGGGGCTGATGTGCAAGATATTGCCGTCACTGTCGTTGATTATCAAGCAGATGCGGTTACCACCGGTTTTGTCACTACTTGGCAAACGACCAGTGATGATGAAGTTATTACCATTCCAATGGGATCTGGCAAAACAAATTTCACCGTTTACTGGGGAGATGAAACGTCAACAAAGTACATAGCTGGAGAAACGGTTAGTCATACCTATACAGATTCAGGTATTTACACTGTTGCCATCGTTGGAGATTTTCCCGGTATTAACTTTAATGGTAACGGTGATGCAGATAAGTTATTAAGCATCGAACAATGGGGTAATATTGCTTGGCAGAATTTAGACGATGCTTTTGAAGGTGCGGATAACTTAGTTATTAACGCGACAGATGCCCCTGACTTATCCGCAATAACCGATCTTTCTGAGATGTTTAAGAACGCGACCAGTATTAATGCTGACCTCAGTGGCTGGGATACGTCTAATGTGACGAATATGTCTGGAATGTTTAATGGCGCAACCGCTTTCAATCAAGATATTAGTGCTTGGAATACTTCCAATGTAACTAATATGTCTAACATGTTCACAGGAGCTACGACATTCAATCAAGATATCGGTTCTTTAGAAACGGTTAAACTTGGTTATTGGGATACTTCCAATGTGACTGATATGTCAGACATGTTTAATGGTGCTACAGCCTTTAACCAGAATATTAGTGGCTGGGATACTTCAAATGTCACCACTATGTACCAAATGTTCACTAGTGCAAAAGAATTTAACCAAGATATAGGTGGTTGGGATACTTCTAGTGTTAATAATATGGCCCGCATGTTTTTAGGTGCCAGTTCTTTTAATCAAGATATCGGTAAATGGGAAACTGTTAACGTAAATAGCATGGCTTACATGTTTAACGGCGCTAGTGCGTTCAATTATGATATTGGTTCATGGCATACCTCTAACGTCACCAATATGCTAAATATGTTTAATAATGCGTCATTGTTTAACCAAAATATTGGTTCATGGGATACGTCTAGTGCCGAAAATATGTCTGGCATGTTCTCTGGAGCCTCCTCGTTTGATCAGGATATCAACACATCTACTCTAGCCAATGGTCAAATGTCATGGGACACCTCAAAAGTAATCACTATGGAAAGCATGTTTAGTGGTGCAGAGGCTTTTAATCAAGATATTAGTTCATGGAATACATCTAATGTCTCCAATATGCAAAGCATGTTTGCTGGTGCTTCTTTGTTTAATGAGGATATCAACACATCTACTCTAGCCTCTGGTGAAACATCTTGGGGCACCACAAAAGTTACCAACATGAGTAATATGTTTTACGGTGCGACTGCTTTCAACCAGGATATTAGTAGCTGGGATACCTCAAGTGTCACCACAATGTACCAAATGTTTAGTAAGTCAGTAAATTTTAATCAAGATATTGGCCTGTGGGATACTTCCAGTGTCGCGACTATGGCCCGTATGTTCGAAGGTGCGAGCTCTTTTAACCAGGATATAAGTACACAAACCAATTCAGATACAGGTGTTATTTCATGGGGCACGTCAAAAGTCACCAACATGGCATACATGTTTAATGGCGCTGAAAACTTTAACCAGGATATTGGAGATTGGAATACTTCAAATGTCACCAACATGCAAAGCCTGTTTAGTAGTGCTTCATCTTTTAATCAAGATATCGGTACTTGGGACACTTCAAATGTTACTAATATGCGGGATATGTTCTTATCTGCTGCTGTATTTAACCAAAATATAGGGGAGTGGGACACCTCCAATGTCACCACTATACATGGCATGTTCGCTTTTGCCTCTGACTTTAACCAAGATATTAGTGCATGGAATACCTCTAGTGTCACTAGTATGCAGTCTACATTTTTTGGGGCCACTGACTTTAACCTGGATATAGGGGGGTGGGATACCGCGAGTGTTACTACTTTGCAAAATATGTTCCGAAATGCTACTGCCTTTAATCAAGATATAGGGGGGTGGAATACCGCGAGTGTTTCAACGATGGCGCAAATGTTCAGGTTTGCTACTGCCTTTAACCAGGATATAGGAGCCTGGGATACCTCCAGTGTTACGACGATGGGAAATATGTTCCAAGGTGCCAGTGATTTTGATCAAGACATTGGCAGTTGGAAGATCAATAACGTAACTAATATGGGCAACATGCTAAGTTCATCAGGTTTGTCGATCGAGAATTATGATGCAACCTTGATTGGTTGGGCTGCACAGACCGTGAAGTCTAACGTCACTCTTGGAGCAAGCGGGCTGAATTACAGCCTATCTGATGATCAACGTCAATCATTGAACGATGATTATGGTTGGACAATTACTGATGCTGGTAGCGACAGTGTCGTCACTATTGAATTCACATCAGCCACGTACAGTGCAAATGAAGGTGATGGGGCGATAGCCATCAGCTATACGGTCACGTCTGATGTGGTTAGTACTACGGATAAAACGTTTACCTTTACCATTAATGGCGGAACAGCCACTTCTGGCGATGATTATACCTTCGCAGGACCTATAACTATTAAAGCTGACGATTATACTCGTTCAGTTGTGCAAATACAGACCATTACCCTTAATGATGACACAACCCCTGAAGATGATAAAACTATTTCATTCGCTTTTGAAAAGGTATCGGAAGAGCAAAATATCAAATTTGGTATTCAAGACAGTGCTGTAGCAACTATCCTTAATGATGACAACCATGCGCCAGTAATAGAACAGAATAGTGGAATTACCCTAAGCACTATTAGCGAAGATATGGATGAAGACATAATCGTTGGCAACTTGATTTCTGAGATACTCGCAAGTTCAAATACTAATCCTGATTCTATTAGTGATGCAGATAGCGGAGCCTTAGAAGGCATCGCGATTCGTGCTTTATCAAGCGATCATGGTGACTGGCAATACAATATTGGATCAGGTTGGGTAACAATAGATTCAGTTTCTGAAAGTGAATCACTTTTACTGGCTGAAAATGACGAAATACGTTTCGTACCCGACCCTGATTGGAATGGTACAGAGTTTTTAACCTACATCGCATGGGATCAAACATCAGGTGTACATGGCGAAAAAGCGAATACTTCTAATTCTGCAGATGATGGCGCTGGAGATACAGCGTTCAGCAGCGAGCGAGTGATTGCCAGTGTTTCTGTCGATGCAGTAAATGACACGCCAACAATCGATGTCACAATCAATAACTTTGTTGAAGATGCGGGTGGTTTAACTGCAAATGAGAGTATCGCTGGAAGCTACATGATCGATGATCATGGGGACAAGGACCAATTAAGCGTGACCTTCAATACGGCGAGCACACATTATGCTTTAGATACCGAAAATGGCCATGTATTACTGACTCAAACGGGTATCGATGTGATCAACGCTGGTGGCTCGCTTGATATTATCGACCTTAAAGTTATTGATAATAACGCTACACCATTGTTTAGCACCGCTTCCAATACGCCAATGGTTACCGCGGTTAATGACTTAACGATTGTCGCCAATGATGCAGTCACGACCGTTGAAGATACCGCGATTACTCTTGATGTTTTAGCGAATGATGATGATACAGCCGATGGCGAAGATGCTTCGATATCAGCTGTTGCTTCAGTAGTTCAAGGCAGTAACGGCGCGGTATCCATTAACAAAGATGGCACTATCAACTACAAACCAAACAGCAACTTCAATGGTACCGATAGCTTTACTTATACCAATGCTGAAGGCCAAACCGCAACGGTGAATGTTACGGTTAACAGCGTTAATGATCTGACCGTGGTTGAAAATGATAAAGCCGATACCAATGAAGATACGGCGATTACTATCAACGTACTTGGCAATGATACTGACTTAGCAGATGGTACTGATGCCGCCGTATCAGCTGTTGCTTCTGTGACGCAAGGTAGTAATGGCGCGGTATCCATTAACAAAGATGGCACTATCAACTACAAACCAAACAGCAACTTCAATGGCACCGATAGCTTCACCTATACCAATGCCGAAGGCCAAACCGCGACGGTGAATGTCACGGTTAACAGCATTAATGATATCGCAATAGCAAATGATGATGCAGTGACCGTCGTAGAAAATAATATATTGAATAGCAATGTCCCTAAAGCGACTGATATTGATGGAACAGTAGTAAGTTATCAACTAGTTGATGATGTAGCAGAAGGTAAATTGAACTTCAATATCGAGGGACGTTATATCTTTGATTCCGGTGATGATTTTGATGACTTAGCGGTAAATGAAACTCGTGAAGTAACGTTTACTTACACTGCAACTGACAATGATAATGGCGTTAGTGAAACGAAAACGATCACTATTACGGTGACGGGCACTAATGATGTACCAATTATTGAAAGTGCCATTGGCAGTACTCAAGTTGAAAATACCGCAATGGTTGGCGATGTGGTAGCAAGTTTTACTGCTAGCGATTTAGATGGTGACACTATCACTTATCGCATCAGTAGTAGCAATGAGAATGGTTATTTCATTATCGATGCTAATACAGGTGTCGTCACGTTAACCGATGCCGGCGAAACAGCACTAGCAAACGACGCTTTGATTGATACTAAGTTCAATTTGGGGGTCATAGCTAATGATGGTAATAATGATGGCAGTATTGGTACCAGTAGTGATGGTAGCAATGATTCAGTAGAAATGACTGCAAATATTACCTTTGTTGCAACCAATGATGCGGCCATTGTTAGCTCTGAATCAAAAATGGTTAATGAAACTAATAGCCCAATTATTATTAATGGCACATTAACATCCACCGATGTTGATAATGCAGATAATGTTTTTACAGCTAATAGCGTGATTGGTCGTTACGGCACGTTTAATATTACTGAATCTGGCGCTTGGACTTTCACCGCAAACGATGCTTTTGATGCATTGAATGAAAATGAAAACATATCTGAAACCTTCAACGTCGCCAGTATCGATGGCACAGCCAGTAGCGTTTCTATACAAATTAATGGTACTAATGATGCAGCAACGGTAAGCAGTGAAAGTCAGGAAATTAATGAAACTGATTCGGCTATTACCACCAGCGGTCAATTAGCTGCTAATGATGTAGATAATGAGAATAATGCTTTTAAAGCTAGCACCTTAGTTGGCACATACGGCACATTTAATATTAATGAGTCCGGTGCTTGGGCTTTCACCGCGAACGATGTTTTTGATGCATTGAATGAAAATGATAACATATCAGAAACCTTCAACGTTGCCAGTATCGATGGCACAGCCAGCACCGTTACTATACAAATTAATGGCACTAATGATGCGGCGATAGTGAGTAGTCAGCGTTTAGAAGTAGATGAAACAGATGCCCCGATCTCCACCGCTGGTCAATTAACAGCGAGCGATGTTGATAATAAAGAGAATACCTTTGCTTCAAATACCACTGTTGGCAAATATGGTACCTTCACCATTAATACCTCAGGTGCATGGACTTTTACGGCAAAATCTGCCTTTAATCAATTGATTGAGGGAGAATATTATGCAGAAACCTTTAACGTCAGTAGTATCGATGGAACCATCAGCACAGTAACAATACAAATTAATGGAACAAGAGAAACAGAAACCAGTGTTACTGATAATGAGCTAATAGAGGAACCTGAATTACTTGAGCCTACGCCAACCCCTGATGACAATACAGACTCTCCTGAAGAGGTTGTAGATAACAACACCGCGACAGAAACAGTTAACGATGTTGATCTTACTATTGACATATTAGGCAATCAGAGCCAATTCATGATCACTCCATTGGACGAAGATATCTTCCTGAGTGTGCTTTCTGAGCGTCCGGCAAGTAATGACGATAATGATACCTCCTTAGCTGAAGAGAAAAGCCAAACATTTCTTCAGGAATTAACCTCAATTTGGGTTGATGATGGTATACAAACAGAAACTATAACCCCGCTCAGTACAATGGTTGCTAATATTGGCTCACGTAGCCCTGAATTTTTAGATGATTTGGATCAAATGCAACAAGACTTAGATGCTTCCGCAGAACAAAACCAAATCATTCAAGACCTGAGCGTTGGAACAGTAGCTGGCGTAGGCATTACTGGTGCCGCTATTTTTGTAAGTTGGTTATTACGAGGGGGCTCTTTGTTAGCTAGCCTTTTAACCGCAATGCCTGCATGGCGTTCGCTGGATGTTTTGCCGATATTGACGGCCAGTGAGGCACTAACCCCTGCTGAATCAAGTGATCCTGATGCCGCAGGCGCTAATATCGATGCATTATTTGAAGATCAAAGTCCAGTACAATCACCTGATGATAGGATTAAAAAATAACCTATGAAAGTCCCTGTAATATCTCCTATTGTTCGTCTTGCTATTGGGCTTAGTATGCTCACGGTCAGTTTATTACTCGTTGCCGATTTTTTGGGCTTTATTCCAAATTCAAAATTAGCTGAATTCAATGCCCGTAAAATGATTGCAGAATCATTAGCGGTACAAGTCTCCGCAGATGTAATGAAAGGTGATATCCGCTCAGTTACATTATTAATGCATTCGCTTCAGCAACAGAATAAAAGCATTAACTCACTGGGTTTGCGTACTTCCGATAAACAACTTATTTCTAGCGCTGGAGACCACCTTAACTCATGGCATTTAGCTGATAAAGGTGCTTCAACTGTTGCTAATATACTGGTACCTATTCACGGAGAAGAAGGGCGATGGGGAGCATTAGAGGTTAGTTTTAAACCGCTGAATGGTAACCCTACTATATTTGAGCGAGCCGGCTCTATCATCACCATTATTATATTTATATTAACTGTTGGTTTTTTCGTTTTTTGGTTATTCCTAAAACGGGCTCTCAATGAATTAGACCCAAGTAACGTAATCCCTGATCGTGTCAGTGCAGCCTTAAATATACTGGCTGAAGGTTTAGCCATACTTGATAACAATGGACGAATAGTTTTTGTTAACACCGCTTTTGAACAAAAACTAGGTCAGCCATCAGCTAGCTTAATTGGTAAAAATCTATCAGATTTTGACTGGAGCCCAACAGACAGTGAGAAAAACGATATACCTTATCGTTTGCCTTGGCAGTTGTTATTAGATGGACTTGAAGCAGAGCATTCAAACTTGAAACTATGCACCCAATTAAAAGAAAATCTTAGCTTTGCCGTTAATATTGCACCGATTCAAACCGCCGATGCTGATATTCGTGGTGTGGTTGTGACATTTGATGATATTACCGAACTAGAAAATAAAAATGTTGTGCTAGAGCGCGCCCTAAGCCAAATAAAACATAGTCAACAAGAAATAACACGTCAAAATAAAAAACTACAAGTGTTAGCAACACGCGATCCTTTAACCGGATTACTAAACCGTCGCTCACTCTTTGAAGGCTTTGCAACCTTATTGAGTGAGATGGAAGATGACGAGACACTTAGTTGCATCATGCTAGATATCGATCACTTTAAATTGGTTAATGATCGTTTCGGCCATACCACTGGTGATATGGTGATTAAATCACTGGCTCAAATATTAAGTGAAACTGCGCGCAGTGACGATTTAGTTGGTCGTTACGGTGGTGAAGAGTTCTGTATTGTGCTGCCAGGAGTCGATGAGAAACTAGCCGCAGATATTGCTGAACGAATTCGCTCAGTAGTTAACAACAATCAAAATGGCGAAGCGACTGGCATCATTCCATTTACCGCTAGCTTTGGTGTTTCAAGTGTTTTAGGAGGAGGGGTTACACCGGAGTTCATTATCGATATTGCCGATAAAGCACTTTATTCAGCTAAAAAGTCGGGGCGTAATCAGGTGGTTCGTTGGTCCGTCATCGAGCCTGCTGACAAAGCAGTGACTGCGTCTATCGAACCAAACAGTGTAAAAAAACAAGGAATATCAAGCACAAGTAGCGAAACAGCAGTCTTGAATATTAATGATTCTAAGTTGGTGATGCTGCCCGTACCAGAGTTTAATCGAGCAGAACAAACGACAGTACAAAATTTACACCATCGTATAATAGAGCTAGAAGCCTTGATTTACGCACAAAAAACGAATCAGTTTGATTTAAACGACATTAGCGATTTCCCGAATCAAATAGTCTTGATTGACCGTATTAAACAAAGTATTGAACGTAGCCTGCGTTTAAATACTTTATTCGCAATCTTAATTATTGATATTGATGCTTCACAAATCATTAAAAATACGCTTGGAGAGGCTGCGAATAATAAAGTCATTAATATAGTCGCCAAGCGTTTAAAAAAGACACTACGATCTGCTGATTCAGTAATGATTGATAGCATTGAAAAAATGGGAAGTAATCTTTCTCGTACCAATAGTGGTGAATTTGTGGTGCTACTCACAGACATGAATAAACAGGAAGAAGCAACATGGATCATCCAACGTTTATTTAGTTGTATGCATAAGCCAGTAGAAGTGGAAGATACTGAGCTCTTTTTAGATCCTCGCATCGGTGCCAGCGTATATCCAAGTGATGGTGAAAATACAGAGCTGTTACTTACCCATGCAGGGATCGCATTACGAGAAGCTAAAGCGACCTTAGGTAAGGAAGTTTGTCTGTTTTACAGCAAAGAAATAAATCAATATGCCAAGTCGCAATTATATATGGAAGGGGAGTTACATCGCGCGATTGAACGTAACGAACTATCTATAGATTACCAACCTGTTATCTCTCTAAAAACAGGACGTATTGATAGTTTTGAAGTCTTACTGCGTTGGTATCACCCAAAGCTGGGCTTGGTCTCCCCTGAAGAATTTATATCAATCGCAGAGCATGTAGGGTTAATTGATGACATTGGTAACTGGGTCCTACAAAAAGCATGTACACAGTTAAAAGTATGGCATGATATTGGGCATAAACATCTAACCTTGGCGATTAATTTTTCAGTGGTACAGTTTCGAAAGCCAGACTTCGCGAATAAAGTTTTGGCTACCATAAAGCAAGCAGACCTGATGCCTGATTCAGTAATCATGGAAATTACTGAATCAGCATTGATCCATAATATTAAAATGGCCGAGTTGCATCTTAATGAATTGAATAAAGCAGGTATGCGTATTTCGTTGGATGACTTTGGTACGGGTTACTCATCGCTTAGTTACTTAAAACTATTCCCCATTGATACGGTGAAAATTGATAAATCATTCCTAAAAGAATTTCCCGATCATGCACAAGATGCCGCAGTAGTAAGTGCAATTATAGCCATGGTTCATCGTCTCGGTTTACATGTAATTGCAGAAGGTGTTGAATCTAATATTCAATTACATGTATTACAAAACTTAAAGTGTGATGCCATTCAGGGGTTCTTGTTTAGTAAACCACTTACACGTGAACAAGCAACTTCGCTGTTAGCAAACCCTGCCAATATTCGTCAAAGAGTGTGGGACAGCCGAACCATTGAAATGCCTCAAGAAAATGCATTATTAGCAGGCGTGCTTAATCACATCCCTAAAGAACGAATTTGATTAAGCCTCTATTTTATAGGCAGTATTATGTGCTGGCTTTATAATTTGTAACGGGTATATATTGATTGCATAAGACGATCATGACACGGTACTAATAAGCAAAGCAAAAAAGAGGAAGTTAACAATATGAAGCAACCACAACGGCCTATTAATCTTCATGAAAATTATCATGCACATGTTTATTTTGACCAGACAACAGTAGAGTTTGCAGCAAAATTATGTGAAAAAGCAGGGGATTTGTTCAATTTAAAAATAGGGAGAGTGCATCAAAAGCTGGTCGGTCCTCACCCTTGTTGGAGCTGCCAAATTCTTTTTACATCGAATGATTTTGAACAACTTATTCCTTGGCTTGAAGCGTCCCGCCAAAGTTTGAATATATTTGTTCACCCTTTAACAGGTAATAACCTTGACGATCATACTAAATATGCATCTTGGCTAGGGGATGAGTGTCAGTTAAATGTAGATATGTTTCGTTGATAGGCTCTATCGGTGACATCACTTTTACCTAGTTTCTTATCTGCTCCTTTATGACGGCAATAAGAGCTGTTATTGGTTATAGAAAGAACGAGAAAGCAATCACTTCTCGTTCTTTATTGGTGTATTTATACTGGTGTATTTATATTGGTTTATTAATGCTGAGTAAACCGCCTCAATTGTTGCTGAAAAAACTCTTTTTCTCTTTGTAACGAATCCCTTTGCTGAATTAAATCGATAAGTAATGCCACCGCAAGCCAATCAATTTCTAAATCTTGGTGGAGTCGTACCGCTTTTTTTATCCAATGAATACTCGAGGTGTCAAATTCCCATTCATTGCTGTTTACATTAGCAATGGGTTTAACAATACCATTTTCAACAATCTCAATAATATGATGGTTTTCAATGCGTTCTAATTGACATAACTCATTGAGTGATATCACCGTTAATCTGCGCATCATAGATATTCTCCCCATGAAACCCGTGGGTCAAAAGCTGAGTTTTTTGCAAGCTCTTGCCATAATTGGGTTGCTTTATCATTGCTGACAGGCGGTATGATCACATTAATAACCACAAACAGATCACCCAACTTATCTTTTCTTTTTAAGCCTTTACCTTTAACGCGCAATTTTGTACCTGATTGAGTATTGGCAGCGATTGTTAACGTCACTTTACCATCCAGTGTCGGCACCGTGACCTTAGTTCCTAGTGCCGCCTCCCAAGGTGCAAGCGGCAAGGTTAATACTAAATCATGTTTTTTAACATCAAAAAGGGGATGACTATTTACACGAATATGCAGATAAAGATCGCCCGGTTCACCACCGCCATAACCCGGCTTTCCTTGGCCTTTAAGACGAATACGTTCACCGTTAATTACGCCTTGTGGTATTTTTATATTTAATTGTTTTTTAATATGGTGCGTTTTTCCGCCTTCGGAAACAGGTAATTGAAAGTGAACGGTTTTAATTTGTTGATGCAGCGTCTCTTGTAATGACATAGCCAGTTCCGTCTCAACATCTTGGCCTCTAGAATGATGTTGCTGAGCTTGTCCGTGAAAATGCGATTGATCAAATCCACCATTAAAAATGGAATTAAAAAAATCTGAAAAATGTGCATCAGCGTTAGGATCACCTTGGTACGCATGTTGATTTTGTTGCCATCCCGGTGGAGGCTGAAATCCTTGGCTTGATTGATCCCCATACTCTAGGATCTCATCGAATTTTGCTCTTCTACCGGCATCCTTTAATACTTCGTAAGCTTCAGCGATCTCTTTAAATTTTTCGCCGACACCTTCACTAGGATTTAAGTCAGGATGATACTTGCGGGCAAGTTTTCGGTAGGCTGTTTTAATATCTTTAACATCAGCCTTTTTGCTGACACCGAGTATTTTATAATAATCTTTGAATTCCATAAAATAACCTAAAAATAAAATCACAAACACTGTGAGACATACGGTTAAGTCTACGCTTTAATTGTATTTTGACTATAAATTTATTAATTATTTAAATGCATAAAGACAAATTAATATCATGGCGAAGTTGAAAGAAATATGATTAAATTGATGGGTTTTGCATGTGATTTTTTGCTCAACTGTTTTGCTATTGATACACCTCTATGCCTAACACTAAAGAGCGAGATCTATCCAGTTTGGTTTTGTTAAAGGAATTTATTATTTTGGAAAACTCAACAGTGGGGGAGTTGTAGCCACTTTTTATTTTAGCTCGTCTGCGCTCGCCCAGTCTGCTTGATATTTATTGGCAGTGTTTTCGCCCTGTCGGCGACCAAACTTTCTTTTATCAGAAAAGACCTATACCTACAAAGAACTCAAAGAAACTGACCACCGAATCACTTTCTGATCCAAATAATCAATTACTTTTATAACGCACCGGCTCGGGCTCTTGCTGGCCACCCATGGCCAGAACGAGCCTAAACCAAACATCCTGTTTGGGTTTGCTAAAAGCAATGAATGATTTGGGAAAGTTCAACGGTGGGGAAGTTGTAGCCACATTTCAAGTTCCAGGATCAGGTTTTTCCTCTTGTAAGATTATTCAAAATGAAAGACTTGACCCCATTAGTTTGACCCCATTAGTTCTTTTTATTACTTGGGGAAATTAACGGCAGAGATATTAGTCGCGCTGACTTATATTCTATGTGAGGCTTTTGGTTTTAAGTTGCAGAAGGTAATACTTGGTTCGAATGGTATTTTTGCGCCTGCGCTCATGCGACAGATGGATGAACTTAAGCAAAACGTCTAGTTTGGCTTTGCTAAAAGGAATTTGTTATTTTTGAAAACTCAACGGCGGAAGGTAGTAGCCGCGTTGAGTCATTTTTTCTGTTATCTTTTTATTTTCAGTTACAAAAGTAAAGCTTGAGCTACTTTTGTAACTGAATAGATATTAATTTAATGCGTTAATTAACGTGATACGTTGTTCAATATCTATTGTTTCTTGATCAGTCGCTTTCATTAATTTCTGTTTTAATGCCATGATCTCAGCATTAGCTTCGCTACTAGATGCAAACATAAAATCTTTTACATTGATTGCTGCCACATTGGTATAAAGGCCATCTTCACTTTTTAAAATATCAATTTTACCTGCATTGATAAGGTCTTTAACAATTTTACGTTCTTTATCATATCCAACTAAACCTGAAAGCTTCCATCTTTGCATCGTTTTTCCTTGATACAATCCCTTTTTTTCTTCCATCAGATATTTTATTGCTAGGTTACGAATTGTACCCGCTTCTTCGCCGTAAATGGCTTTAGTATCAAACAACACTGGGAAATCTCTGTTTTCTAACACTCCACCTTTACGAGTCAAATGTCCCATTCGATAACTGTTCATACCAATACGTATTGGTGTGTCCATCGTTATTTTTTGACCATTAGAAAAATTCAAATCAGTAATACGTTGTCCTGCTGGTTTGGTTAAATCGATGGTGTAAGTAACGCCAGCAAAGAAGTCATTGGTTGAATATTTTGATGAACGACGTTTAAGATCGAAACTATATGTCACATCCCCGTCTTTTACTGAATTAAAGTAACCCGCTGACCATTCCATATAGGCTTTTAGTTCTTTACCTGTCATCTCATAAACAGTAATTTCACCACCAGCATATTGGTAGTTATAAGCGATATCTTTTGCTTTTATTGGCCCTACATCCAGTTCCGCATTATCATTGTCAATTTGCAGAGCTATAACATTCGCGTTAGGGGCGAAGAAGAAACCCACTTCTTGGAATAACGCACTTATGCCGGTATCTTGAACATGTACTTGAGGAATGCCACGCACTTCATTTTCAGGTACTAAATCAGCGCCTGTTAATGTTGCTATCTTACGGTTGGCATTTTCACGAAGACGTTTATGATAAGGTTGGTATAAGTCTTCCATGCTCTTATCTGACGTTACTCCCTGTATTTTATAAGTATAACTATCTTTATTAACCAGTGTAAATTTGCCATTTTTTTCTGAAAATTGCAGGTCAATGCGAGACAGTGATCGTCCATATTTACCTGGCTCAGTAATTATTACGCCATTGACTACCGCTTTATCTATTTCTACGTGCATATGACCAGCAACAATTGCATCTAATTCTGGGTTAGCATTAGCAATATCAGCTACGCCAGTATCACTTCTGTTATTTTCATTATCTATTCCCATATGTGCAACAAGCACAATAGAGTCGACTTTATCTTTGATCTTACTAATCACTTTTTTAACTTCAATAGTGGGGTTGGTAAAAACCATCCCGCCTAATCGGTTTGTGCCTTCAGCAAAAACTTGTGTCATTGGAGTATCCATACCAATAACCCCAATTTTGATACCATTACGTTCTACAATAGTGTAACTGGGCAAGAATGGATTACCGTCGGTTTTCTCGATGTTACCTGCCAACGCATTACCTTCAAACTGTGTTAATGCGCGGTTAAGTACTTTTAAACCAAAATCAAATTCATGGTTACCTAGCACCCAAACATCGTAATCCATTTCATTAAAACCAAGCATCATAGGGCTTATTTTTTCATCTTTAAAAGTTTCAACAAAGTTACCTTGAATCGTATCTCCTGCATCTACTAAAATTAGGTTTTCCTGTTCCTTTCGGATAG
>Ga0316197_10000168_pt1 | contig 49328 bp, 36 predicted proteins | sample OudBiesiAoxic_MG_FD_204939 | JGI IMG/M metagenome (GOLD analysis project Ga0316197, IMG submission 204939) | Coastal sediment microbial communities from Oude Bieten Haven, Netherlands - site A oxic | ecosystem: Environmental > Aquatic > Marine > Coastal > Sediment | place: Netherlands... | reverse complement strand
GTTTAGGTTGGATATATCAATATCATACCCGTGGCCAAGTGCGCAGTGAAGAAGCACGATTTTTCCGTGATTGTATTTTCGATTTGCCTATTCGGTTTTTATTAGACGAACAGTTTTTAACTGAGCCAAAAGTCATGGATATGGCGGTACTCAGTTATGACTTTTCTCAAATATCTGTAGCTAATACTGGATCTTATCGAGAGTCTGATTTAAATAAAGTAATAGAAAAGTCTGGTCGAGCTACGCCTGAAATTATCAAATCAGTAATTACTCATGCCCAAGACCGTCAAGGTGTGATGATATTTGCCTCTACAGTAAAACATGCACAAGAAATTTTAGGTTATTTAAAAGATCAAAGTGCGGCTTTAATTATTGGTGATACAGCCGCTAAAGATCGTGACCAGATCATTCAAGATTTTAAAAATAAAAAAATTAAATATTTAGTTAATGTCTCGGTCTTAACTACTGGTTTTGATGCCCCACACGTTGATTTAATTGCTATTTTGCGCCCCACTGAATCCATTAGTTTATATCAGCAAATAGTCGGGCGAGGGTTGCGTTTATCGGAGGGGAAAAAAGATTGTTTAGTGATGGAGTTTGCTGGCAATTGTTATGACCTGTATCAACCAGAAGTGGGGCAAGAAAAACCAGAAAGTGGCAGTGAAATAGTGAGTATTCCATGTCCAGCCTGCCAATTTACTAATAACTTTTGGGGCAAGGTGGACCCCGCTGGTTTTGTGATTGAGCATTATGGTCGTAAGTGTCAGGGGTATTCGTTAAAAATTACTGAAGATGATGATGGCAATAAGTTTGAACAACGCATGCATTGTAATTATCGTTTTCGCGCTAAGTTTTGTGACCAATGTGGAATGGACAATGATATTGCAGCACGAGTTTGTGGTCATTGTGAAGCCGTGTTAGTTGACCCCGATAAAAAGTTAAGAGAAGCATTAAAGTTGAAAGATGCGATGATCATTCGTTGCGATGATATGGCACTTACTGCTAGCAAGAATAAACATGGGAAAAACCAATTAAAGGTTACCTATAGCGGCGGTCAAGGACAAATAAGTGAAGTATGGCAATTGACCACTGCAAAGCAAAAAGCGCAATTTTTACAGCGCTTTATCCAACCACACTTAATTGATCGTTTTCGTCCTTTTACTCACTCATCAGTGACCAAAGTGATGCATAATGAACACCGATTACAAGCACCTGAAATAGTCATTGCTAATAAAGTGGGGCGATTTTGGCAAGTAAGAGATAAGTTATTTAATATTGAGCAATTTCCCAAAGCTGTAGAAGTATTAGCTCAGTTGCAACCTGAATAGCGATGGAGAGTTATATTGCCAGCTAAGCATAACCAGCTATATAAGCGCTATACACAACTAACATAAATAGTTAAGTTGAAACAAAAAATACAAGGACTTAAGAGAATGAATAAAATTTTAATTATAGTGACGGCAATTTTCGTTGTGATAGTAATCGCTTTTTTTGTGCTAGGCGTAATGTCTAAAAGTGGACATGCTCCCGGATTAAAACAAGGTCAATTACAGGCTTGTACTAGTATTGAAAATTGTGTGTTTAGTGAAAATATTGATGGTGTTGAAAATAATATCCAACCTTTTGCTTTTGATGGAGAGAAAGCGGTGTTCCTTACTCAACTAAAAACTAGCGTCGAATCAATGGGCGGGAAAATTGTCGATATTGAAGATGGTTATATTGCGGCGACCTTTACATCTGCTATTTTTGGATTTGTTGATGATTTGGAGTTGAGGGTTAGTGACGATCATTTGTTACATTTCCGCTCTGCATCCCGTGTAGGAAAAAGTGACCTTGGTGCTAATAAAAAACGGGTCGAAGCCCTCAAGCTTTTATTACAAAGAGCCTCTAAATAAGTGTTAAAAGAATAACTTGATTCAGAAATAAGCAATATTAGTTGCTAACTAGAGTAGTAGAAAATCGGGAATAATAAATGAATAAAAATATTCAACAACTGCTAACGTTAGTGGCTAGCTGTAACGATCAATTAACGGAAAAATATCCGCAACTTTCTACTGCGGTGGGCTTACTAGAGCAAAGTTTACAGGCATCTAATGCAGTGACCATTGATAATGTTAAGCTTAAAAAAAGGTTAATGTTTATTATTCTTGATGCACACCCCGAAATAGTCGGTATTGGTACCGGTCAATCCGGTACTGAAGACTTTACTTTTATTAAGCAAGTTTCACTGACTGAAATATCACAAAGTTTATTGATCGAATTGATAGAGCAGCATATTACAGATTGATAGTTAGGAGGACGATGCCTCCATTGAAAGTAATAGGATTGACAGGAAATGTTTAAACAATATCAAGCTCAGTGTGAAGGTTTTATTGCTGAAAATATGAAAACTGATTTAGCGCATGATCTGTTGCATGTTAAACGTGTGGTTAAGTTAGCAACCCTGATAGGGAAGAAAGAGCAGGCGGAATTAAATATTGTATTACCTGCTGCTTGGTTACACGACTGCGTTAGCCACCCTAAAAATCATCCTCTACGTAGTCAAAGTTCATTACATGCGGCAGATAAAGCCATACAATTTTTAGTAAGTATCGAATATCCAGAACAGTACTTAGGTGCTATTCATCATGCAATTGCAGCACATAGTTATAGTGGTGGGCTAATAGCCAATAACCTTGAGGCAAAAATTGTGCAAGATGCTGACAGATTAGATGCGATTGGGGCGATTGGTATTGCTCGCTGTATTCAAGTTAGTAGCCAATTAAAGCGACCGCTATATGCGCCCGAAGATGCATTTGCTGAGCAAAGATCCTTAGATGACCAACGTTTTACACTGGATCATTTTTATAAAAAGTTGTTAAAGCTAGCTTCCTTAATGCATACCCGAACGGCGCAAGAGATTGCAGCGCAGCGGACGCAGTTTATGGAAAGTTATCTGCTGCAGTTAGCTTTAGAAATTTAAAGCATTAATTACCCAGGCACTGGCGATTGGGGTATATTGCTTTACTCTAATCAATTCTATTTTCAACAACATTACCCTAATCAACTCTATCCTAAATAACATTCCCCTCAATAATTTGCTCTAATCAAATTACTTAAAACAAGTGCCTTTTAGCTAATTCAAATATCCTTTAACTAATATAAAGAAATAATTCGCTAACTGTCATATTGATGTTAATAATTAATATTGACAATTTACCTGCCTAGGCAGTATTATTTTTTCTTGCCTAGGCAGGTAATAATCAGGAAATATGCTCACTATGACTCATCAGCTAAACATTAAATCATTAGGTTTACCACTAGCGAAACTAATTGGCTTAGTAAATCAACATAAAGAGCTGTTACTAAATCAATATTTAGCGCCTTTTAATATCAGCTCTGCACAGTTTAAAGTATTAGCTGCAGTGCATTATTATGAGATTAATTCTCCGGCAGAGCTGAGTAAATATCTCACTATTGATGGGGGCTCAATGACCCGAATGGTGAGCCGGTTAGTAAAAAAAGAATTATTAGATAAACAGCCTAACCCTAAAGATAAACGTGCTGTCATACTCCAACTAACCATCGCAGGAAAGGTATTGTTAGATCAATGTGTGGAGTGTCTTGACAATCAAGTGGCTCCCTTATTGACAGGGGACTTATCTGTGCAAGAGATAGAACTGTTGAGTGCGCTTCTAACTCGTTTATTACCAACCCGAGCAACCTAATTATAAGCACAAGCTTGAGTGTTACATTCCTATTTTATTTATCTCCTATAACAACACAGAGTACTAACAAATAAGTGGTAAAGCATGCAGACATCAGAAAAAATAACAGCAAGTGCTATGGGTAATGAGCCCGTTAAAAAAGGTAAGCGTAAAACTTCTTTCTTGATTTTATTTATGGCCTTAGTTGTGATTGGTACTGCTTGGTTTTTTTATTATGAGGTTTATGCAAAATACTCTGAAGAAACAAACGATGCTTATGTTAATGGTGATTTAGTAGTTATTTCTCCTCAAATTTCAGGCACCGTGAGTAAAGTGGTCGTGGATCAAGGGGATTACGTTAAAAAAGGCCAAGTATTGGTCAGTTTAGACTCCAATGATACACAAATTGCGTTACAGGCTGCGGAAGCTAAATTAGCTAATTCAGTGCGTGAAGTACGTAGCTTATATGCGACCGCTGGTAACGCGAAAGCGAGTTTGGAAGCCACTAAGGTAGAGTATAATCAAGCGATTAGTGATTATGAACGTCGTCAAAAGCTGGCTAAATCAGGGGCTATTTCACAGGAAAATTTAAATCATTATCAAGATCTGGTTGAAACCACTAAAAGCCAATATCTTGCTTCACAACAAGCGCTTAAAATGGCTATTTCATTAGTTGATAATACCGTGCTGGAAACCCACCCTGCGATTAAATCAGCAGTGGCTAATTTACGTCAAACTTATTTAAATAACCTACGAGCAGACATTGTTGCTCCAATCAGTGGCTACGTGGCAAAACGCGCAGTGCAATTAGGTAGTCAAGTGCAGCCTGGTACACAGATGATGGTGATTGTCCCATTACACCAAGTGTGGGTGGATGCGAACTTTAAAGAAAGTCAAATGCGCGATATGCGAATTGGACAATTGGTTACATTAACCTCTGACTTGTATGGAGAAGATGTAGAATATAAAGGCGAAATTGAAAGCTTAGGTATTGGGACTGGCAGTGCTTTTTCACTATTACCCGCTCAAAATGCCAGCGGTAACTGGATTAAAATTGTTCAACGGTTACCGGTGAAAATACGCTTATATAAAGATAACCAAGCACAATATCCCTTAAGAATTGGTTTATCAATGTTAGCTAAAGTGGATATTAAAGACACCTCTGGACCATTATTATCGAAAAGTGTGCAGCTGGAAGCGCGCTTTGATACTGATGTTTATGAGAACACGTTGCAAGAGGTTAATCATTTAGTGACCCAAATACTGCATGAGAATGTAGGTATTAATAATATTAACCCTGAATAGGGGCGGTTATGAATGATCAAACCTATACGCCGCCGAGTATTGTCCTAGCAACTATTGCATTGGCTTTAGCCACTTTTATGCAAGTACTGGATAGCACCATTGCTAATGTTGCTTTGCCAACGATTGCTGGAAATTTAGGCGTTAGCTCAGAGCAGAGTACCTGGATCATTACTTCTTTTGCGGTGTGTAATGCTATTGCATTGCCACTCACAGGATGGCTTTCACGCCGTATTGGAGAACTGAAGTTATTTATTATTTCTGTTTCATTGTTTACGTTAACCTCTTTTTTGTGTGGTATCGCCACTAGCATGCCAGAGTTGATTACCTTCAGAGCGTTACAGGGCTTTTTTGCTGGACCAATGTTCCCCATGTGCCAAACGTTATTACTCGCTATCTTTCCTTCGATAAAGCGAGGTGCTGCATTAGCTTTGATTGCGATGGTGACAGTAGTTGCTCCGATAGTAGGGCCGATCACAGGAGGTTGGATCACCGATAATTATTCTTGGCCTTGGATCTTTTTTATTAATATTCCAATCGGTATTTTCTGTTGTGTAGTGGTATGGGAGCAGTTAAAAGATCGAGTAGAAACAACGGCAAAAATGCCCATTGATTATATTGGTATTGCATTGTTAGTGTTAGGGGTTGGTTTATTACAAGTAGTATTAGACTTAGGCAATAATAAAGATTGGTTTGAATCCACACAAATTGTGATCATGAGTATTATTTCTGTTATTGCATTAATCTCATTTGTTATTTGGGAACTGACAGAGAAAAACCCAATTGTAGATTTATATTTATTTAGAGATCGCAATTATACCTTCGGTACCATTGCTTTAGTTTTGAGTTATGCCGCTTTCTTTGCCATCAATATTATATTGCCGCAATGGTTGCAGCTATATATGGGCTACACCTCTATCTGGGCTGGTCTTGCCGCTGCACCGATGGGAGTACTACCTTTAATACTAGCGCCATTAGTAGGGAAATATGCACATAAATCAGACCTAAGATTGCTCGCGAGTATTTCATTTGTAGTTATTGGTATTTCTTGTTTCCTACGCGCTAACTTCAATACATTTGTGGACTTTGCTTCAGTGGCCGAAGTGCAATTATTTATGGGGATTGGTATTGCTTTCATGTTTATGCCATTGACCACTATTTTCTTGTCTAACTTAAAAGGTCATCAAATAGCAGATGCTTCCGGTTTAACAACTTTTTTAAGAGTATTAGGTGCGAGTTTTGCGTCTTCATTAACCACTTGGTTTTGGAATCGCCGTGCCGACTACCACCATGCAACTTTGACCGAGCACGTTAGTAATTACCAGTTAGGGGCGATGGATTATTTAGATAAAATGGGAGGCGCGACACAACTTAATTTAGCGTCGGTTAATAACATTGTTACTCAACAATCGTACATGATGTCGATGAATGATTATTTCTACATGTTAGGTTGCTTATTTTTTGTGTTAATAGGATTGATTTGGTTTGCCAAAGGTCCCTTTATAAAGCCAGCGGGAACGACTGCTGCGCCCGCTGGACATTAGCATTAATCGCTAGCTTAAGGGCCGCGTTCATTGATAAAAATGAGAAGAGGATACTGCACTCTTTAATTATCTTTAGCGGATTATATTGTTATTGAATGGGCATAAATAATGTTTAAGGTGATTATTTTATTGAAAGTATTCACTGCAATTTAGTGCTTTTCAATAGTCATAAATTATGTAACTGTATCTTATTAATATACTTTATGAATAAAAAATAATAACACAGCCGGATATTTTACAGGGATCCCTCATGACCGAATTAGAACAACAATTAGCTTTCATCATCGAAATAGACAAGCTAAAAGCGGTATATCGCCAAACCACGGTCAAAGAAGATAAAGACCGTCATGAAAATAGTGCTGAACATAGTTGGCATATCACCCTTACGGCTCAGTTATTACAAGGTTATGCAGAGCAACCTATCAATATGACGCGTGTCATTAAGATGTTATTAATTCACGATGTGATTGAAATTGATGCCGGTGATTTATTTGCTTTTGCAGAAACTAAAGATCATGAACAACAAGCAATAAAAGAGCAGAAAGCCGCACATCGTTTATTTGGTTTATTGCCTAAAGCACAATTTGAGGAATACCAAACACTGTGGTTAGAGTTTGAAGCCGCGGATACCAATGATGCACAGTTTGCAAAATCAATGGATAGAATTTTGCCGTTAGTACAAAATATGAATAATCAAGGTGGTAGCTGGGCTAAACACAAAATTAGCCAATCACAGGTACTAGTGCGTAATAAACATTTACAAACTATAGCACCTAAATTATGGCAATATGTCGTCGCGCAAACAGAGCTTGCAGTGACCAAGGGATGGTTACTTTAAACTTGTTCATTGAAGATTCGGTTTTAACGTTTTAACGTTTTAACGTTTTAACGTTTTGTCGATTGGAGTTACTGCTTTAACTTTTGTGAATAAGCCTTCCTAAATAAAGGTCTACATAAACGTCTGCATATAGCCTTAAGCTGCCAATTGAATAACGTTGCTGGTTAAGGCTATTTGTATTTTTAAATAACTCCTATTTATCAATACTCTCTGTTTATAAATACTTTCTGTTTATAAACAATGTAACTCTATAAATGAACTCTGCTTATCAATAAACCATTCATCAAAAAATTCAAGCGGCCCCTGCTTTTCCTTAGTATTTGTAACAAAAATTGTAAAAAATCACATTATTTTTGTTCGCTTTTTAGCTGTACTATTTTATCTATTCAGTCCTTTCAATAGTAGCTTTCAAGCGGTGCTAGATGTATTGTGACTAGCTAATAGTTATCAATTAAATAGCTGTCACAGGTTTGATTAAAATGAATGCGATAAAGAGAGATGATATGAGTAATAAAGTAGATTCTGTTATACCTACTGCCCCGATTAAACCCTACGTACACGACACTCACGGACATAAACGTAAAGATAATTATTTTTGGTTACGTGATGATAAGCGAGAAGACCCTGAGGTACTGGCTTATTTAGAAGAAGAAAATAACTATACAGAACAACAAATGGCTCCTTTATCTTCATTGCAACAAGCGTTGTATGATGAAATGGTCGCAAGACAAGAGCCTGAAATAGAATCCGTTCCATATTTTAAAAAAGGTTTTTGGTATATTTCTCGTTACGATCAAGGTAAGGATTATAGCGTTTATACACGCCGTCAAGGAACCTTAGAAGCGACCGAAGAAGTTTTTTTTGATTGTAATGAGCGAGCACAAGGTTTTGCCTACTATCAATTAGGTGCACTTGCTTTATCGCCTAATTCAATGCTTTTGGCTTTCAGTGAAGATACGGTTAGCCGTCGTCAATATACTTTACATTTTAAAGATCTGCGCACTAATGAGATATTTGCAGATAGCATTGAAGATGTGACTGATGTAGTTTGGGCAAACGATAACAAAACGGTTTTTTATGTAAAACAACATACGCAAACATTATTGTCATATCAGGTATATCGTCATACCTTAGGAGAGCCTACTGCGAACGATGTTCTGATCTACGAAGAAAGTGATGATACTTTTTCTCTGGGTTTATATAAAACACGATCAGAAGAATATTTAGTGATTTGTGCTGATAGCACAATGACTTCTGAATGTTTGATCATCGACGCAAACCAACCATATAAAGATTTTAAATGTTTCTCACCAAGACAAAGAGACCATGAATACAGTGTGGATCATTTCCAAGGTAAATTCTTTATACTGAGTAATCACAGTGGTAAGAACTTTGCTTTACACACAATAACGGCACAATTGGACGAGTTACAAATGGTCCAGCCTGAACACTGGCAAACACTCGTAGCAGCGAGAGAATCTATTTTGTTGGAAGGTTATGAGTTAATGCAGGACTGGTTAATTGTTGAAGAACGTGAACTAGGTTTGCCGGTATTACGTCAAATCAATTTTAAAACCGGTGAGTCTCGTGCACTGACTTTCCATGATCCCGTTTACACTGTGTTTAGCCATCATAATCCACAGCCTGCGACGAGTAAATTTCGTTATCAATATACCTCTTTTACAACACCTTCTACCGTCTACGAATTAGACCTAGATAGTGGTAAAATTATACAACTAAAACAAAGCCAAGTGATGGGGAATTTCGATAGTGAAGATTATCAAAGTGAACGTGTTTGGGTAACCGCAAGAGATGGGGCTGAAGTACCTGTTTCATTGGTTTATAAGCGTGAACTATTTAATCATAGTAATCCATTACTTGTTTATGCTTACGGCTCCTATGGCCATAGTTTAGATATTGGTTTTAGCTCTGCTAACCTAAGCTTGCTAGATCGTGGTTTTGTTTATGCTGTTGCGCATATACGTGGTGGTGAAGAGTTAGGGCGTGATTGGTATGAACAAGGTAAATTACTGCAAAAGAAAAATACCTTTAATGACTTTGTTGATGTGTCGAAGGCTCTGGTTGCAAAAAAATATGGCGCTGAAGATAACGTATTTGCAATGGGAGGGAGTGCTGGTGGTTTATTAATGGGGGCTGTTATTAACCAAGCTCCTGAATTATATCGCGGCGTGGTTGCTGCTGTGCCCTTTGTGGATGTTGTTTCAACGATGTTAGATGATTCAATTCCATTAACTACGGGGGAATATGATGAATGGGGTAATCCAAATGATCCTGAATTTTATCATTATATGCTTGAATATAGCCCCTATGATCAAGTTAAAGCCAAAGCTTATCCGAATATGCTAGTTACCACGGGATTGCATGACTCTCAGGTTCAATATTGGGAACCTGCAAAATGGGTTGCCAAGTTACGCGAGTTAAAGACCGATGATAATCAGCTAATGTTATATACCGATATGGAAGCCGGACACGGTGGTAAATCAGGAAGGTTTAAACATTTTGAAGATACGGCCAGAGAGTTTGCTTTTTTGATTGGCCTAGCGAACTGTTAAACTTTGTTTTGACTTTTAGGTGGTCTTGGATGGCTTACTTAATTAAAAAACTGTGCGACTAATTAATGGATTAACGCTTAGATAACAACTAATAGGTGATAAAAATGTAGCCCGTTTTTATCACTTATTTTTTACACATAATGTTAGCTAAAACTCCTTAATCTATTCATATCAAATTAATACTAAAACACTTCCACTTTTGTACGCCACTTTAGTAAGTAAGTTAGTAAGTTAGTAAATTAAGAGCATGAAAGTAAAGGTATAATTGTTTTGAAAAATAACAAAAAGGGTGAGGTTTTATTGAAAGTGTTCTTTTTTGATACTTACCCCTACGGTTGCTTTAGTCTTGTCGGATTAATTTACAGCCGTAAATGGATAACTTGAAATAAAAATCTATCCAAATATTCGATAACCTTCAATATTAAATGATGAAATAATATTATCTATACTTCTTTATGAGTGCTCTAGTTTAAAAAAGTATTTTTAATACTCATAAAAGAGTAAAGATATTTAGCCATGTTTTTTATATTCTAAGTATTTATTCTTACTCATACTCTTCATTTTTTTATGCATACTCTTTAAGCTTTTATATTTATATTTACTGACGATTTCTTTTACACTTAAAAATATAACTCTATGATCTTATTTTTACATTTGCACTTAATCTTCTTAAAAAACAATTACTTAAATAGTTGGCCTGAAACCTGCAGTGTACTATGCATACAAGTCACATTGACATGTTATTGAGTTTCAACCGATAGATACATGTTTATTTTTACAATAAAGGAATATAAAAATGAAAAAATTATTCGCACTTTTTACTTCTGCCGCACTTTTATTTGTTTCTAGTGTTGCTTCTGCTGTTCCAATTGATGGTTCAATTAAATTTTTTGGTGTTGCTAATACAACGACTGTAGCTGGAGTTGCTACGAAGGTTATATTTACAAATCAATTAGTAGGTGTGTCATCAGGAGATTTTGCTGTAGTGGCTCCTCTTACTGCAGCTGCGTTTACTAACTTAAACCCTGTAGTACCAACAGCTTCTTTATGGTCAGTGGGTGGCTTTACTTTTGACCTTTTGAATGTAATTACTAATACAGTTAGTGGAGCAGGTGCTGTTGAAATCTCTGGTTCTGGTATTGTTAGTGGTAATGGTTATGATGCGACTATATTTAGTTGGTTGTACACAGCACAACAAGGTGCTAACCAAACATTTTCAGCGAGTTCAATTCCAGCGCCTGCAGGTACTGCGTTACTAGGTTTAACATTACTTGCATTTGGTTTGTCTCGTCGTAACAAAAAATCATAATAATTAATTTTAAATAATTATTAAATATAATATTTATTAAGCTCAGGTTAAGTGAAAACTACCTGAGCTTTTTTGTTTTTTTGAAGGCTATGACTATAGATATTCTGCTTGCGTCTATTTTAGTTATTCATTTTTATACTATGGTTTTATAAATTTCTTTAGTTATCTCCTATTTAGAATTTAAATTACTCAACACGCCCCCCTGTTATTTCTTTATCAAAATACTTTTTTCATCCTCCAAATTTGTAAATAAATTTAACTTATTACAATACTTATTTTTATACTCAATTGATGGTTTTTACCATGGAATGTTTTTTTTTGCTTATTGCTAACTTTGTATTTTGAGGTTTTTATGGTTAAAAAAGACTCGTTACTGCTCCCTTCAAATTATCTTCATCTCAACTTATCTTATTAGCAAATAACTTAATCTAGTTGTATATATACTTACTATAACCAACTTGGAGTTTGATTATAGTTTGATTATTTTTTTTTAATTAAGATCTTAAACTATTGATTTAAAAGTTTATGAGTGTATTGTTGAATTGAATTTATCAAGCTAATGAAATGATTAGTTATTAATGTAGATATAAGACTTTTTCCTCTGTGTCATTAAATAATGGAGACCTGAATGCACCTATTTAAGTATTTTGAGCCCGCTAGGTTGGATGTCATTGAAAGTGGATGTATTCGTTTAATACAACCTATCGACTTTAATGATCCTTTTGAATTAAAGCCTGTGACTTCTACTTGTGGCATCAAAGCTGCTATGCCAGATCTATCCAATACAGAAGAAAGCTTAGGTTCAAATAATAAAATAGATAAGCTACCAATAAAAGCGTCGAGCCCAGATTCAGAGTTTAAAGTTATTAAAGCGAATAAAAATTCATTCGAAGAGCAGCAAGTGCTTGCAACTACGCCGCCAGAGACTAATGGTGTTATGGGTGAAACTAGCGAACAAAATCAGGGAGAAGTAATAGGTGTACTTTGCTTAACTGAGGAGCCAGATAATTTATTAATGTGGTCACATTATGCTGACTCTCATCAAGGGTTCTGCGTTAAATTCGATACTTCTAATTACTTTTTTAATCAAAAGAGAACCAAGCAAGACGATTTTTACCATCTTAGGAAAGTTGAGTATATTGAGCAACATCCAATTAAAGTGATTAAGTCTAATGTCGGTGTAGACTTACTATTACATAAATCTGATACCTGGTCACATGAAAAAGAGTGGCGGTTTTGTGCAGTTTTGCACGACTCAGATATGCTTATCGAATGTGCGGATAGCGATATACATTTATTTAAATATCCTAAAGAAATCATTAAGGAGATTATTTTAGGAGCGAATGCTTCAGAGGAGCTTGCTGACAAAATAAAAACAATTATTGACCAAACTCCAGAGTTTTCACACGTGAAGTTGACTAAAGCCTATATTGCAGAAAAGTCCTATCGCTTAGAATTTAAAAGTTTATAAATACAATTATTGTTTGAATCCAAGTCATTCCCTAAGTACTTTTTTGTAATAAAAAATAGTCGTAACGCTCGATTAGTAACATTCGATTCGTAACATTCGATAAAGGTTAAGCTTATTTATTGGAGCAAGTTATCATTTAAATCACTAAACTGTACCTTTACGCCCTGAGCTCCTTTTTGCACAAAGAGTTACTTTTGTACAAGGAGCTACTTTTTGAACATCGAGCAAGTAACTAAGGTATAAACGAATAAGCATAAGCGGCTTAATTCAGGACATTTAACCCTTATTTGAGTCACCAATGCTAACGCCTTTAAGACTCTATTTGCTTACGAAAAAACTGCACCATTTCATCACGGGTCTTAAGGTGTTTGAGATGAAAAATATCCATCGGGAATAGTAGTTCAATCACGCCAGTATCAAAGATACGTTTTACTTCGTACTCATTATGAGCAACATCTTGTTGGTATCTATAATTTAACCAAGTTTTATTCGTATGGATAATAAATTCCACTCGCATACCGCCTAAACGAGCAAAAAACTTCATCATAGCTGTTTTATCACTCGACCCTACTGCGCGACCTTGATATTGAGAATGTTCACTTAAAGTGTCGGAGATATCCTCTAAAACCATTAAAGAATTAGCTTTTGAAGCGCTGCGCGTAAGGTGTTGTTGAAAAGCTTTTACATCGCTTACCGAATCAAGTACAGCCATCAATCCAAGTTCATCATCTACTGCAACCGCTGGATTTTTTTGGTTTTTTCGTAATAACTTTAAAACCTTTGCCTGCGGTGGTTTTTTTCTAATAGAAACATAAATGGGTGTTTTTTTCACTCCGACGGTAAAACTACGACGTTTTAATAGAGTTAACTTTTCACCTTTTGCTAGTTGTATTAACTTAGCCTGTGCTGGATCCAAAACCGTTACTGCATTACAGCTAAAGTCTTCTGGTCGATGTTTTGAATAAAGGTAGACGGGATCCAGTTCTCCTATTTTTAAATTCGGACTCCAAACATAACCGTTTAAAAAGGCTAGAAAAGCGGAAAATTTGCTTTCAATGTCTGTTTCTCGTTCTCGTTGATCGATACTTGCTGCGAGGGTCATTAAAATGAGTTTACGGCGTGCTTCAAAGCGTGCTTTTTTATGGTAACCATCATTGAACATGATTAATAATAGCTCAACGGGGTTGTTAGTGACTTCTATCTCATTGGTCGCTTCAATATGTGATGCATAGGGAGAAAGGATTTTACCAATAATAGAGTGAATGACCGCATCAGCTGTCCGTGAGTACTCATCTACACGGCTCTTTATTTCATTGAGGTTACCGTTGATGCCAAACATATTACCTAATAAGCATAATGCTCGCTCAGAGCGCTTTTCTCGTAATGCTTTATCTGAAATGAGGGTTTGAATTTGCTCAAAATCATCAACACCTAAAAATTCAAATATTTGGCTACGTAAAGCGCGATATTTTGTGACGTTGTTAGGATTCTTTTGTAAATTTTTTAGCCATTGACGCGTTTGTTGAGAAAAGCGTCCGATATTTAGTGAATGTTCAGAAACAGTGAAAGGCCCTGATTGTTGAAGAGAAGTAAAAACGCTGTTTGTAGAGAGCACTGACATAAAACCACCAAAACGATATAAAACCCATGCATTAACTGCATTCATTCAATAAATATACACTAATTAATTGATTTAAAAATAATAAAAATGAGAAGCACTATTAGAATGATTATTACGGTTGCTGAGATGAAGTTTAATTAAAGCGGCTTAGCAAATAATTTTATCCCTGATTTAATATAAAAATACATAGAAAATGAGGTGTTAACTGATTCTATTTATTTGTCACTAAAGGTGTTGATATGGCGAGTAAATAATATTTAATTCCTTGTTCTGGTTTGATAATAACTAACATAGAGAGCATAAGATATTGAAAAAAAGTGTAAGTGTAACGGATCTTTATCTTAGAGCTGTTTGTAAATTTAACTTTTAGGTTTCAAGGATTTTACCTGTATTTACATTTGTTCATCTTAGTTCTCTGTTTTTTTACTCGGTATTTCACAAGTCATAATAAAAAATAAAGCTATTGATTTTATTGATGTTTTTGATCTCATTAGTCTTTAAGTAAACTAACGATAATTTCCATTCTTGCTACACTTTAGAGGTATCTGTCAATGTCGTCAGATACTAAATAGGTGCTTTTAGATCTCTGATTGAGCACATTAAAAACTAAAGGAAATAATAATGATTGATAACCTAGCAAGAAAAAATAACGTAAATATTATCGCTCAACAAGATCAGTTAAATAAGGAATACTCACAACTTAAAACACACTATGATGAAAAATATAAAGCAGGTTGGTATTTCATGAGTGCGCAACCTCGCCCATGTTTTAGTACCTTATTATTAGATGAGTTAAATGATTATGCAAAAAATATTAAAGCAGAGATGGTTAATAGCGAACAACAAAAATATGATTATCTGATCCTTGCTTCTGATGTTGATGGCATTTTTAATTTAGGTGGCGATTTAGCCGTTTTTCTTGAATTGATAAAAAAACAAGATCGGGCAGGATTGCTCGCTTATGCGACCAAATGTATTGATGTTTTGTACCATAATATCACTCATCTTGATTCAGAACTGACTACCATTGCTTTAGTTCAAGGTGATGCACTAGGAGGAGGGTTTGAAGGTGCTTTATCAAGTAATGTATTAATTGCTGAGCGCGGCACCAAGCTTGGCTTGCCAGAGGTCTTATTTAATCTATTTCCTGGAATGGGGGCTTATTCATTACTCAGTCGAAAAGTAAGTGCTGCAAAAGCCGAAGAAATTATTTTAAGTGGTAAATTGTATGTAGCAGAAGAGTTGTTTGAGTTAGGGATCGTTGACATACTGGCTGAGAAAGGAGAAGGAGAAAAAGAAGTCTATCGTTATATTAATGCGGCAAATCGAAAAGCAAACAGTTATCAAGCTATTCGCAAAGTACGTGATATTTGTGCGCCGATTCCTTATAAAGAGCTAATAGATGTGACTAATATTTGGGTCGATTCAGCGTTAAAGTTAACAGCTAAAGATCTTAGAATGATGGAAAGGTTAGTGATGCGTCAATCAGCAAAAAATATCTCATAATCTAAGTTATGCAAAGTTCCCATTTCAAAATAGATATAAAGCCATAGCAAAAGCACTATAACTTTTATCTTATTTTCCTGTAGAAGATTTTACTAAGGCATTATTTAAAGCTTCTACAGTTTTAATAAAATTGTATTCAATATCACTCACTAATAGAGTGATCTCTTGAGTGCCAATATCATAAGGTTTGCATTCCTCTCCTTTCCTACATATTTCAGCTAGTCTGTTTGCTCCAAGCTCCGATGCAGCACCTTTTAAAGCATGCAGTGATTCACGGAATTGCAAATAGTCACTATTAATAACTTGTTGTAAGTATTTAATATGTTTATTACCGTCTTCTGTAAAACCTGTTATTAATCGTCTCATAAATTCAACATCATCATCTAATAGAAATAGTTCTTCAAGGACGGCACTATTATACCATTCACTCTCTGGCTGCTGCTTGTTAAGGTTTGTTATGGTTGTTGAAGTATTCGTTATGTTGCTAATAGTCGAATTAGAAGTGTTGGAAATTACCGCTATTTTTTTCAATAGCTCATGAGAATCAATGGGTTTAGTTAAAAATTCATTAATACCTAAGCTAATACCTAATGCCCTCGCTTCAGGGGTGGCATCGGCCGTTAACATAATAATTGGAAGTGTGTTGTTGGTGTCCATAAAGCGTAATGCTTGTACAACTTCATCACCAGAGCACTTAGGCATATTTTTATCGACAATTAATAAGTCAAAGTGTTCTAAATTGGCCGCTAATTTATCTAACGCCTGCTCTCCGTCATCAGCGATGACAATAGAATGACCTGCTCGCTTTAGAATACCTGACAGTACTTGTTGGTTAACCTTATTGTCTTCTGCAATTAAAATATTTAATGCTTTAGCGCCGTGCTGGCTTTCATAAAACTCACTCAAAGAAACGACTTTTTTATTCTGACTATCGATATGTTGTGCGGTATGTAAGGCATTAAATAATGATCGTTTATCATTGATGTCGGCAATCACCGATACAAAGTGTTGCTCTATTTTTTCATTATGCAGGTGTTTATCTTCTGGGTTAAGCAGTACTAATGAGAGTCCATCTAATAATTTTTCGGATGTTAATAGTGTAATAAATTGTGTTGGGCTCATGCCTTGTAGGCTAAAGTGATCCACAAGCAGTATTTTATAACCAAGTTGTTGTTCTAATGCTTGTTTTTGCATCGATAAAGCATGCACTGGAGAGGTGACAAAATCTGCCGATAAATCCCAGACTTTTAGAAAAGACTGGATCGATTTTTGGGTGGTTTCGGTTGCCATAATTAATAAATCATTGTCACTAACAGTTAAAGATGCATTGGGTAGAATAGTAAAAGGCAATTCAAACCAAAAGGTTGAGCCTTGATCTAATTCACTTTTAACACCTATTTTTCCACCCATTAACTCCACTAATTCTTTTGAAATAGTGGTACCTAGTCCGGTACCATCTATATGGCGTATTGTGGCTTTTCCGACCTGCGTAAAGTCATCAAATACGTTAAGTAATGACTGTTTATCAATACCAATCCCAGTGTCCTTGATGTCAAAACGAATGACAGTGGTATCTTTCTGCTCTGATACTTTATATACATGCAGTTTAATGGACCCTTGGTCAGTAAACTTTATTGCATTACCGATTAAATTAACTAAGACTTGGCGAATGTACTGCTGGTCAGCTTCAAGCCGTAACGGTACATCAGAATCAATTGTTGAAGTAACGATTAATCCTTTCGCTCTAGCAATCAGTTTTTGGGTACTGATAATAGAGTTAATTAACGTATGTAAATCCACTGACTCTTTATTAATCTCTATTTTCCCAGCCTCAATTTTGGAAATATCGAGTACTTTTTCAATCAAGCCTAATAATGTTTTTGCTGAGCTTTGCATGGTGCTTACAAGGCTGCGTTGTTCTTGGTCGAGTTTAGTTTCAGTGAGTAAGTCACCAAGACCTAAAACACCATTCAAAGGGGTTCTTAGTTCATGTGACATATTAGCTAAAAAGCGAGTCTTAGCTTGGTTCGCTTTCTCTGCCATGTCGATTGCTGCATATAGTTTTTTTATTAAAAATATAGAATACAGCGGGATCAAGGTAATGACGATTAAGAGACTGATTGCCACCCTTGTATTTTCTTGCCAATAATCTCCCCAATAAATAGCAGATAAAAAACCTATTGTTCCTACTATTAGAGAGATATAAAGGTAATTAACCCCGAACCTAAATCCATTACCTAAAATAACCCATAGATAAAATACAAATAAGTACACGGTTTCTTCGGCGGCGGTTGCCATTAATATAGAGAGTGAAATTAAATCTAAAAATATTCCAATCACTCTTCTTGTTGGACTGATTCTAGTATTGACCATAATGGAAATAAAGATAGCGAGCGCCATGCTTGTCGCCGTTAATATTACTATTTTTATGGTTGAATCGAATAGGCTACTAAGTGGCGCTTCAACGCTCCATGGGATGCACAAAAAAATGACTAATAACAGGCTTATAAAAACACGTACTAAGGCTTGTTCAGGTTCTGGATCATCAGTTTGATTTACATAGGTTTTGACTGCATTTAGTTTTTTACATAGTAGGTTCATTAAGACATCGAATCCATTTAATCGTCTATTGTGAGCTAGGGGTTATAGTGTGGTGTTCTAATGTTTAAATTGTCCACCTTTTATGTGTTAGCGATTACATTCTAATAATTGTCAGTAGCTAGCGATTAAGAACAAGTGCTCAGTCATTTTCTATTGAGAATAAGTTATTAGTCATTAATATTTAGTTGCTATCAGCTATCAGCTATCAGGGTATTCTCGGTTTATTGCTATTATGTTATCTAATCGTTTTAAAAATGCATCAACACAGCGAGGATCAAATTGCGTACCGGATTGTTTTTTCAGAAAATCAATCGCATCTTCAAGTGGCCAGGCTTTTTTATAGGGTCTAACAGACATTAATGCATCAAATACATCGGCAACGGAAACAATACGTGCGATTAGTGGGATTTGAGAACCAGTTAACTGATTAGGGTAACCTTCACCATTAAAGCGCTCATGGTGATTAAGGGCAATAATGGCGCCCATTTGCATATATTTTGATTGACTACCCGAAAGAATTTCATATCCAATCGTGGTATGAGTTTGCATGATTTCCCACTCTTCTGGAATAAACTTTCCTTCTTTTAATAAGACACGGTCAGGTATACCAATTTTTCCAATATCATGCATTTGCGCAGCATGTTCAAGATCATTACATTCATTCTCATTTAAGCCGATTTCTTTAGCTATTTCTTTGGCATATTTTGCCATTCTAATAACATGATTACCGGTTTCTTCATCGCGATATTCACCTGCTTTCGCAAGTCTTAAGATCGTTTCTTGTTCTCGCTGAAGAATTTGTTCTGTGGCTAAATGTACTTGCTCTGCTAACCAATCGGCTCTATTTTGAATGATCACATGTTGCTTATGTAGTTTTAATAAGTTTCTGCAACTTGTACGGCATTCGATTTGGTCGATAGGTCTATTTAAAAATGCGGTTGCACCTGCTTCTAGGGCTTCATGACGCACTTTTTTTTCACTAACAACAGTGATCATCATGATCGGAATATGTTCACCTGTTGCTGTGTTACGCACCGCTTCAATGAACTCTATTCCATTTAAACCGGGCATTCTATAATCGGTGACAATAAGGTCTGCTTGGTTGTCTTTTAACCAGTTTAGTGCTTCTCTAGGATCCGAAAAATCAATGACTGTAATGTCATCAGCAATTTGTAGAATAATTTTTTCTAAGATCATCCTTCCCGTTGATTGATCATCAACGATCACCACTTGTCTTTGGTCATTCACAATAGTACTTCCACTTAAATTTTAAAAAATTAGTTGATGTAATAGGACAGGTGTAACTTTATTTACCCTCTAATAATTTTCCTATTACCTAGCATCTAATTTTGATACATATGATTATGATTATTATTATGTGTGTCGGCATCTTCTAGGCTGCTGTAAATGAGAAGCTTGTCGAGATGATTTTATGACAGAGTCATAGATGATAACGTATCTTTTAGGTTGTTAATTAAAAAATGATCAATTTAATCTTATTGGGACACTTTTTTTGTTATTTTATCACTACTATTATTATTTTTGTTGATTTTAAATAACACAAAAATACTCAGTTGTGAGTAGCGTAAATGACTGCAATTTAGAACACAACCTAAACCTGAACTTTAATTACATATGTTTATAAGTAAAATTATCGGTATATTACAAAGGTACAGATTCTTTAATCGTGAAGTATTTGATAATGAACTAGTTAATGCTAGCGCAGTTAAGAACGTGAAATAAATATTGATTCAGTAAATAGTAATGCGGTCATGTAATTTATTTTATTAATCGATTTTGATTAAATCATCGTATGTAATAACCTCGTACTATTAACGCATAATCATTTACTATCCACTATGTGATTATTTTCTTCTTAATAAATTAAGGAAACGACCATGACTCAAAGCTTCAATAACAGCCTCATTAAAACGGCTATTGTTGGTTATGGCTTTTCAGCTAAAACCTTCCATCTTCCTTTTATTGACACTCTATCTGAATTTGATGTAACCGCGATCAGTAGTAGTCAAGTTGATACTGTTGAGCAAGATTGGCCCAAAGTGCAGCATTATCTAACTGCAGAAGAGATGATTTGTAATACCGATGCGCAATTAGTGATTATTACTGCACCCAATAATGTACATTTTTCATTAGCTAAATTAGCGTTAGAAAATAATAAGCATGTTATTTTAGAAAAACCATTCGTAACAAAAATCACCGATGGAAATACTTTGATAAGTCTTGCTAAAGAAAAAGGCTTATTACTTAGCATTTATCATAATCGTCGTTGGGACGGGGATTTTTTAACGGTTAAGAAGCTTATTGAAGAAAAAACACTGGGGCAGATCAAGCATTTTGAATCTCATTTTGATCGTTTCAGACCTGTTGTTCGTCAACGCTGGCGAGAAAATTCTCAAGATGGTGGTGGTATTTTATTTGATTTAGGGCCGCACCTAATTGATCAAGCTTTACAACTATTTGGACTACCTGATGCGATTACAGCACATTGTAAGATCACGCGTGAAGGCTCCTCAAATATTGATTATTTTAATTTAACACTCCATTATCCCGATAAATTAGCCTCTTTGAGTGCTTCTTTATTCTCTGCTGGCCCCAATTTACGTTTTAATATTCAGGGGGACCAAGGTACTTACAGAAAATTAGGATTGGATCCGCAGGAAGATCTATTGAAAGCAGGTATACGACCTGACGGTGAACATTGGAATAATGAAAGTGTAGAGCAATACGGTACTTTATACACTGAAGACGCGTTAGTGGCGGTTAAAACAGAATTAGGTGGTTACCAACACTTTTATCAAGGTATTGCTCATGCTATTAATAACGCTGGTCAAGTGCCCGTTTCTGCAGAGGATGCATTATGGAATATCCGTTTGATTGAATTAGCGATGGAAAGTGAACGTTTAGGAAAAACAATGGCAGTTAAATTATGAGTTCAACCTATTCATTAAATGATTTATTAGCACAAGAATCACAGTTACAGTTTACGTTTTTTAACAATCAAATAGCTTGGGCGTTAGGTTGTAAATTGAAACAATTAGCCGAAAAGAGAAAGGCACAAGTTACAATTGAAGTTTATGCTTTTAACCAATGCCTATTTAGCTACGCAATGCCTGGAACTCAGCCTGATAATCTACATTGGATCAAACGTAAACGTCAAACCGTGTTGCGTTTTGGTCATAGTTCTTATTATATAGGTCAATATAATAGCGCTAAGCATAGAGTGTTTGAACAGCAAGACCATATTGACGCTGATCTGTATTGTGCTCATGGTGGGGCTTTTCCAATTATTATTAAAAATTCAGGTGTAGTAGGGGTGGTGACAGTTTCTGGATTACCGCAGGAGCAAGATCATCAATTGATAGTGGATACCTTGGCGGAGTTAGTTGAGTCGTACTGACCATGATTTATTTACTTTGAAATTTTATAAAAGCCATTGCTTATGTTATCTGCAATGGCTTTTTGCTATTTCTCTGTTGCGCATTCTTACTTAATACAGTTTATCTTAGCTAGGTTTAATGAGCGCCTTTAAATCTATTGCCCGTAGATATCAAAGCTAAAATAACTGGCTGCTATTTTATCATAGGTACCATTTTTACGGATTTCTGCAATAGCGGCATTAAATTTCTCTGCTAATGCTTTATTATTTTTACGAAAAGCCAGTGCAGTACCTTCCCCTACATAAGCTTTATCAGTTACTAACTTACCTTTTAACGCAAAGTTAGCGCCACGTTCTTTTTCTAAAAAAGCTAACACTAATTGATCTGAATTTGCAAAGGCGGTATCTAAACGACCATTGGCTAAATCAATATATACTTGGTCTTGTCCGCTATAGCGTTTGATAGTGGCAACATCACCGTACATATCAGTCACATAATTATCATGTATGGTGCCCACTTGAACGCCAATAACTTTACCTGTTAGGCCTGCTTTATCGATATTGAAATTTGCATCTTTAGCGGTCACAAAACTGGCTGGTGTTTGGTAATATTTATGACTAAATAAAACACGTTTTTTACGATCTTCAGTAATGCGCATAGAGGCCATAATCGCGTCCGATTTTCTTGATAATAAACCTGGAATTAGTCCATCCCAACTTTGTGTTACCCACTCACATTTTAGCTCTGCTTGTTTACACAAAGCATCTGCGATCTCGATATCAAAACCAACCGGCTTACCGGTATTATCCTTATAATTAAAAGGGGGGTAAGTAAAATCAGAAGATAGGCGTATAGGCTTAGTTTCTTGGGCTTGCAATGAGGTAATAAAAAGTGACGATAATACAATCGCTGCAATATGTAATGCTTTCATGTTTAGATCCTTCTAGCGTAATGTTATTGTATATGTTTAAGTGTATTGAGTGTTTCGAACATACTTTGTTTGGAGCCGATAGTGATTCGTACACAGTCACTAAGCGCGGCTTCATGAGCTTGGTTACGTGTAATAATTCCCTGCTTAACGAGGTAATTAAATACATTAAGGCCGGCATTAAACTTAATTAATACAAAATTAGTCTGGCTACTATAAATCGTCTCAACAATATCTAGTTGTTGTAACTCAGATGTAAACCAATCACGAATCTCAATCAATTCAGTCGTTTGTTTGGACATGGCTTGTAAGCCAGTGTCTGATAATGCTTTTAATGCAATTTCAGCACTAGGATCCGCGATAGGGTAAGGTGGAATAAGACGGTTAACATAAGCCATTACACTGCTATCTGCTAACAAAAATCCACAGCGAATAGCGGCTAATCCAAACGCTTTTGATAGGGTGCGTATTACGATTAAATGTGGGTATTTATTCATTAAGTGTAACGCACTTTGATGTGCTGAAAATTCAATGTAAGCTTCATCGATAACCACTAAGGTAGATGTTTTACTGGCCTCTAATAATTCAATAATATCGGCTTGGTTAATACTATTACCGGTAGGATTGTTAGGTGAACATAAAAACAATAAGCTGCTGGTGGGTAACTGAGTTTTAATTTGTTCAACATTTAATTGAAAATTATCTAACAACGGAATTTTATTGGTTGTTACTGCAAATGAATCGGCGCAAAACTCATACATTCCATAGGTGGGAGGGCAAATAATTATTTGGTCATTCCCTGGTGTACAAAAAGTACGAATCAATAGATCTATTGCTTCATCTGCACCTCGTACGGTCACTATTTCACTATCTAATTTACCAACACCTTGCTCGCAATAAGCGAGGTAAGCTTGTGCAGTGTCCTGTGGTAAAAAATCAGGATAACGATTGTATTGGTTATTGCTACCTTTAGAGAGGTCACCATATTGAGCGCACGTTTCAAGTTCATTAGCATTTAGCCATAAATGTCCGCTACCGCCTAAACGACGTGCAGACTGGTAAGGAACTAGCTTTTCTACTGCGCTTGGTACTAATGTTGATGCTAATGTTGATGCTAATGATTTCATTAACGTGTTTCCGATTGAAGTTAAATACAGCTAAAAATTAAGGTTGAATATTTATACTGTAAAAGTGCGTAAATATTCATTTTTTGGATTGTAAGCGATTTAAACAAATGTTCATTGAAATAAGAAACGAAAAATTGGTATAGTAGGTATGCATAAAACACATAGCTCAATAGTTACCCCTGTTAATAGGTAACGGGTTAGATGCTTTATTCGTATAAACACATCTAGTGTTGCACTTACCTTCAAGTGTTTAATTAATTGATTAAGTTTAAAAGCTTGTTATTTAAGCCTAGTTATCTAACCCCTTTTTATTTGAGAAACAGCACTGTCATTGAATGAAAAACAATAACTGACTAATCTTTCACGTTATAAAAATGAGGTATTGATGGATAACCGTTTACCATCTACAAAGGAGATGCTGGCATTTATTGTTACTGCTGAACATTTAAAGTTTACTGTCGCGGCACAAACTTTAAATTTAACCCAGGGAGCGGTCAGTCGTCAGATTATTTCACTTGAGAAAAAATTAAATATTCCTCTGTTTCATCGCCATGCACGTGGTTTGAGTTTAACTGATAAGGGCAGAGATTTTTTGCCGCTGGTTAAGCAAGTGATTAATCAGATGAAAAGCGCAGTCGAAAAAGTTTCTGATATTAAACCTAACATTAGGTTGAAAGTGCCTAGTTGCATTACCACATGGTTATTACCCAAAATAATGGCATTTCAGCAGGCATTCCCAGATATTGCCGTAGAACTAACGTCATCCATTAAACATGATATAAATTTTGACTTTGAGTCATTTGATGCTGCTATTTGCTATTGCACTGTTATTAAAGATAAAAACTTAAGTAGTCAGTTGCTATTTGAAGAATATTTAACACCGGTGTGTTCTCCTTCTTTATTAACTAAGGCACAAACACAGCTTAGTATCGAAGAGATGGGGCAATTACCATGGTTACATGCAACACCACAGCAAAGCGATTGGATTTTATGGTTGAATGAAGCTGGTTGTGCATCATTCACCACCAAACATCATCAAAATTTTGCAACGTTGGATTTGGCGGTCGGTGCTGCTATTCAGGGGTTTGGGATCAGTATTGGGGATGTGACGTTAGCTGCTTCTGATCTTGAAGCAGGAAGACTTTGTCAGCCTCATTCATTGCAGGTTAAATCTGGAAAGGGCTATTATTTCGTTTTTCCAAAGGTCACCAATAACCTTACATTACAGAACTTAATCAATTGGTTAGAGAACTAATAGTTTTGTTTTTTTAGCGTTAATCGAATAAAAATACAATGCATAAAAAATCCGAGAGCAGTAACTGTTCTCGGATTTTATGTAATCTATTTACTCAACAAGCTCGTTCGCTTAATAAGCTGCTTATTTTTAAAGCTACTTACTCTGAAACTAATAAAGCGTTAAGTTAATCGTTAGATTCTTCACGTGGCGTGCGCTCATTTGCTTCACGTACTTTCAATGAACGTTCTTGGAACTCTTGTTCATTTAATTCTTGAATTGCATTGGCGGCGTCACTTTCTGGCATTTCAACAAAACCAAAACCACGGCGTTTACCTGTATGTTTGTCCTTCATGAGACGCACTGAAATAACTTTACCGTGTTCTGAAAATAGCGTGCGGATCGCCATTTCATTTGCACGGTAAGGTAAATTACCAACATAAAGCGTAGTGGTTGCAAAATCACCTTCTGCATCGCTGGTTGTTGAAGCCGCTACTGAGCTTGTACTTTTTGATGCAGTGCTTGTACTTGAATTTGCAAATTGAATTAAGAATCCACTAATGACAGCACCTGCAGCAAATAAAACGGCACCACCTAGTGTGATTGGAAGTAAAGTGATCGCAGCTGCGCCAATAACGGCAACTGCAACAGAAAGCAACACTGGAGTGTTTGATTTCATAATTTAATAACCTCAAAAAAATAATAAAAGAAAAATAACTAGAAACGTAAGTGTTTATTCAAAAACATTGTTTGAATTCATCACATAGTGCTTTAGAGAATGGTGGCTGTATCCTTGCCATTGTCAATCCATTAAAAGCTAAGCTATTGTATGTCAAAAAAACGATTTAGCGTTAATAGATTGGCAAATCCACTTTGATCTTGTTGATGAAAAGTTAAAAATGTGAAGCAAGCCTCGCTGCTTGTGTATGAAATATAATCGTTGGGCGCTGTTTTTTTATACTGCGTTTTGTTTGAATTGCAAAAGTTAAACTTTCAAACGGATAAAATAATAGGATGTTAAATATTGACTTTAAATGATAAAGACTGAAGTGTTTAAAGATGGAGATTAAAACAGAAATTAGCTAGAATGCACCGCAATTAAGCTGCGCAAATTAGGCGTGCTATCAACAGATATTAAAAATAAGCATTAAAGCCGCTTAATAACTGCAAAAAGCAGTGTTAAGTAATGCCAATGGTATCAAATATACGATTTTAATTTTACGTTAATAATAACTTAGTTTGATGTGGAAATTGCTGTAAATGGTTGTTCCCTTTACGAAACTGGCAATTAAAAACAAGCTATTTTAACAAGTAGAATAGATCTCTTAATGATTACGATTGGTATAAGCTGCGATAAAGTGGTTCTCAATTTTGAAGAACTTGTATCGCAATGCACAATGTCGTCACTAACAAGGTATTTAAAGTATTCATGAAAAATATTCGTAACTTTTCAATCATTGCCCATATCGACCATGGTAAATCCACATTGTCAGACCGTTTAATCAGTACTTGTGGTGGTTTAACCGAACGTGAAATGGCGGCACAAGTAACCGATTCTATGGATATTGAGCGCGAACGTGGTATTACCATTAAAGCGCAAAGTGTGACTTTGGATTATAAAGCTAAAGATGGTGAAACGTACCAACTTAACTTCATCGATACGCCTGGGCACGTAGATTTCTCTTACGAAGTATCACGTTCTTTAGCGGCTTGTGAAGGCGCGTTATTGGTGGTTGATGCTGGGCAAGGCGTAGAAGCACAAACTTTAGCAAACTGTTACACCGCATTAGAAATGAACTTAGAAGTGGTACCTATTTTAAATAAAATCGATTTACCGGCTGCTGAACCAGATCGTGTTGCTGAAGAAATTGAAGATATCGTCGGTATTGATGCAACCGATGCGGTACGTTGTTCTGCTAAAACAGGGTTAGGTATTGATTTAGTACTAGAAGAGATTGTTAGAATGATTCCACCACCAGAAGGTGAGATGGATGGACCATTACAAGCATTAATCATCGATTCATGGTTTGATAACTACCAAGGCGTAGTGTCCTTAGTACGTATCAAGCATGGTAAAATTAAAGTCGGCGATAGAATGAAAGTAATGACCACGGGTCAAGTTCATCTTGTTACTAAAGTGGGATATTTTACACCGAAACAAAAAGAAACAGGTATCTTGAAAGCAGGTGAAGTGGGTTACGTCATCTCTGGTATCAAAGATATTTTAGGTGCGCCAGTGGGCGATACATTAACCTTAGCTGATAATCCAGCGCCTAAACCATTGCCTGGTTTTAAACGTGTTCAGCCACAAGTTTACGCGGGTTTATTCCCTGTAAGCTCAGATGATTATGAAAACTTCCGTGATGCATTGGGTAAATTAAGCATTAATGATGCTTCATTATTATATGAGCCAGAAAACTCGTCTGCACTAGGCTTTGGTTTCCGTTGTGGTTTCTTAGGTTTATTACACATGGAGATCATTCAAGAGCGTTTAGAGCGTGAATACGACATTGATTTGATCACAACGGCTCCAACTGTAATTTATGAGGTTGAAACCAATAATGGTGAAGTTCAATATGTTGATAGTCCAGCTAAATTGCCTCCGACTAATAATATTAAAGAAATTCGTGAGCCAATCGCTGAATGTAACATTTTAGTACCACAAGCTTACTTAGGTAATGTTATTACCTTATGTATCGGTAAACGTGGTGTGCAAACAAAAATGACTTACCACGGTAATCAAGTCGCGTTAACTTACGAGATCCCAATGGGTGAAGTAGTAATGGACTTCTTTGATAGATTGAAATCGACTAGCCGTGGTTATGCATCATTAGAATATAATTTTGTTCGTTTCCAATTAGCTGAAATGGTACGTGTTGATGTGATGATCAATGGCGATCGTGTTGATGCATTAGCATTAATTACACATCGTGATAATGCAGAAGCTTACGGACGTGAATTAGTCGAGAAAATGAAAGAGCTCATTCCTCGTCAAATGTTTAATATTGCAATACAAGCAGCGATTGGCAGTAAAATTATTGCTCGTTCAACGGTTAAACAGTTGACCAAAAATGTATTAGCAAAATGTTACGGTGGTGATATTAGCCGTAAGAAAAAATTGCTGAAAAAACAGAAAGAGGGTAAAAAACGCATGAAGTCTGTGGGTAATGTTGATGTGCCACAGGAAGCCTTCTTAGCTGTATTGCATATAGGTAAAGATAAGTAGTCTTCAATTGCTAACCCCTTGTTAAGTAAAGGGCGATAGTAATTAATAAAAGCTAATGCGCTGGTTTATTAACCCGCGCATTTTGTATTTTAAACGAGTCATATTAGTTAAAAATATTAATTAATATGATTTATAAAATTAATAGGAAAAAAAATGGCAAATTCATTTGCATTGATATTAGTGGTTTTAACGCTCTTAACGGGCGCAGCCTGGGTATTTGATAAAATAAAGTGGGCGAAAAAACGTAAACAGGCTTATGCCGATTTTCAAGCTCAATCTGAAATAGAATTAGATGATAAAACCTTAGCTAAAATGTACCCAGAAAATCCAATTATTGAGAATGCACGTAGTTTATTTCCAGTGATTGCAACGGTATTTATTTTACGTTCATTTATTTATGAACCGTTTCAAATTCCATCGGGTTCGATGATGCCAACACTGTTGGTGGGGGATTTTATTCTCGTTGAGAAATTCTCATATGGTATTAAAGAGCCTGTTTGGCAAAATACACTTATACCAACGGGGCATCCAGAACGTGGTGATGTTGCTGTGTTTAAATACCCTGAAGATCAACGCGTTGATTTTATTAAACGTGTGGTGGGGTTGCCCGGTGATCGTATTGTTTATAAAGATAAACAACTGTACATCATTGCTGCCTGCGAAGAAGCCAAGTGTGGTGATTATAAAAAGTTAGATATGGAATTCTTAGGCGAGCAAAACTTCAAACATGAAGCAAATACTGTCAAAGTGTATTCAGAAGTATTAGGTGACGTGAAACATCAGTTATTAATCAATCCATTACGTGGTGAACCCGTGCAAGCTTATTTCCAACAAAAAGATGTCACCACTTATGCTTATGAGTGGGTGGTACCGGAAGGTAATTATTTCGTGATGGGTGATAACCGTGATAACAGCCGTGATAGCCGTTTTTGGGGATTTGTCCCTGAGCGCAATTTAGTCGGTAAAGCTGTTGCTAAATGGATCAGCTTTGAGTTTGACCGTGGGGCGGATAGTTTCTTACCAAATTGGGTACCAAGTAATGTACGTTTTGAACGTATAGGTAGTATAAAATGAAGATCAAAGAACAAGAATTAAAACGTTTAGAGAAGCGCATTGGATATGAGTTTTCAGATTTTTCATTATTAAAACAAGCACTAACTCATCGAAGTGCCTTGGGTTTACATAATGAACGATTAGAATTTTTAGGAGATTCAATTTTAAGTTTTGCTATCTCGACTGATTTATATAAACGTTTTCCTAAAGTAGATGAAGGTGATTTAAGTCGTATGCGTGCCACCTTAGTTTGTGGAAAAATGTTGTCAGAAGTGGGACGTGAATTTGTATTAAGTGACTGCTTAATTTTAGGTCCTGGTGAACTGAAAAGTGGTGGATTCCGTCGTGACTCAATTATTGCTGACGGTGTGGAAGCAATTATCGGTGCGATTTTTTTAGATTCTGATATCGATACTGCAAACAAGCTGGTATTAAGCTGGTTTGAAAGCCGCCTTAATACAATCCAACCGGGGATTAGTCAGAAAGATCCTAAAACTCGCCTACAAGAACACTTACAATCGCGTAAACAAGCATTGCCACTTTATGAAGTGTTAGATGTAAAAGGTGAAGCGCACAACCAACAATTTACCATGAGTTGTCAAATTGAAGGCATGAAGCAAGTGCAAGGTAAAGGCACTAGTCGTCGTAAAGCGGAACAAGTTGCCGCGAAAAACATGTTAACTGCATTATTAGGTGAGCAATAATGTTACTACTCAATACTATTTATTTACCTGTACTTTTAACTTTAACTTTCATCTATTTAGGAGCTAAATAATGACACAAAAATGTGGCTTAGTCGCAATCGTCGGGCGCCCTAATGTAGGGAAATCAACGCTTATTAATGCATTACTTGGACAAAAAGTAAGTATTACTTCGCGTAAGGCACAAACTACGCGTCACCGTATTCTAGGTATCGATACCGATGGTGATTACCAAACTGTTTTTGTTGATACGCCTGGATTACATATTGAAGAGAAGCGCGCCATTAACCGTTTAATGAACCGTGCAGCATCAAGTTCTATCAATGATGTTGAAATGATTGTGTTTGTGGTTGAAGGTACGCATTGGAATGCCGATGATGAAATGGTATTAAAAAAATTCCAGTATTTAAAATGTCCGGTTATTTTAGCGGTTAATAAAATTGATAATGTAGAAGATAAAGAGTTATTACTGCCGCATTTACAGAAAATCGGTAAGCTTTATGATTTTGCTCATATTTTACCTATGTCAGCCAAATCCGGTGATAACGTTGAAAAAATTCGTGAATGGGCAAAAGCGGTATTACCCGAGTCTGAGTTTTATTTCCCAGAAGATTATATCACTGACCGTTCATCTCGATTCATGGCATCAGAAATTGTACGTGAAAAATTGATGCGCTTCTTAGGTGATGAATTACCTTATTCTGTTACCGTAGAAATTGAACAATTTAAACAAAAAGCCAATGGTCTTTTACATATTAATGCACTTATTTTAGTTGAGCGTGATGGCCAAAAACGTATGGTGATCGGTAATAAAGGCGAAAAACTAAAAGCGATTGGGAAACAAGCGCGACTAGATATGGAAGAGTTATTTGACTCAAAAGTATTCTTAGAAATCTGGGTTAAAGTTAAATCGGGTTGGGCAGATGATGACAGAGCGTTACGTTCGCTTGGTTATGGTGACGATTACAACGGTTAATACAGCGGCGTAATTTATGTCCATAGAATGCCATAATGCATTTATATTACACCGACGTCCCTATGGAGAAACAAGTCAAATTGTTGATTTGTTTTGCCAAGATGTCGGTAAAGTTAGCCTTGTTTTTAAAGGCGGTCGTAGTAGTACTCGTATGAAACGCGGTATGGCGCAACCGTTCACCCTACTGCTCGCTAGTTACTTTGGCCGTAGTAGTTTGAAAACAGTTAAGTCATTAGAGGCGCAAACACAGGTGGTGCCTTTACAGGGGCAACGTTTGTATATCGCGATGTATATGAATGAACTGTTATATCGGCTATTACAAGCTGAGACTGCTTGTGATGGTTTATTTGAGTGCTACCAACGTACTCTGATCAGTGTCGCTAGAGATGATGATCCGCAAAAAGCTCTACGCTTATTTGAATTAACATTATTAGAAACGCTCGGTTATGGTATTAATTTTGATCACGATGTATACAGTGATGAAGTGATTGAAGCAGGCTTTCAATATCAATATAAACAACAGCTTGGCTTTTTTGCTAAACAGGCTATTTGCAATCCTCAACAGGTTTACGATGGTGCAGATATAATTAACTTATCACAGCGTAAGCTTGATAATGAAGCTACATTAAAGATGGCTAAGCGCTTTTGTCGACAGGCGCTTGCTAACTTATTAGGTGATAAACCATTACATAGCCGTGCTTTATTTGCGGCCAAATAAATATAATAAAGGAAAGAGCATGAGCAAAATATTATTAGGTGTGAATATCGACCATGTTGCAACACTTCGTAATGCACGTGGTACATGTTATCCAGAACCTGCACATTTAGCGGCGGTAGCTGAAACCTCTGGTGCAGATGGTATTACTATTCATATTCGTGAAGATCGCCGTCATATTAACGACCGTGATGTTGCTGTGCTGGCACAAACATTACAAACACGTATGAATTTAGAAATGGCTGTAACCGATGAAATGGTTGAGATTGCCTTAAAAACTAAACCTACTTTTGTTTGTTTAGTCCCTGAAAAGCGTGAAGAATTGACGACGGAAGGTGGCTTAGATGTTGTCGGTAATTACGATAAAATAGCAGCTGCAGTGAAACGTTTAAACGCAGCTAATATTCAAGTGAGTTTATTCATTGACCCTGAAGCTGCGCAAATAGATGCAGCGGTAAAAATGAAGGCTGCTTATGTTGAATTACACACGGGTAAATACGCTGATGCCGAAACGGAAGATATTCAAGAAGCTGAATTAGCACGTGTTGCTAAGGCCGCAACTTATGGACATCAAGCGGGTATTAAAGTGAATGCGGGACATGGTTTGAATTATCATAACGTTAAGCCTATAGCTGCTTTACCTGAAATTATCGAACTGAACATTGGCCATGCGATTGTGGCACGTGCGTTAATTGATGGTTTCTCGGTTGCCGTTAGTGAAATGAAACGTTTAATGATTGAAGGCCGAAATCATAGTCTATAAATGACAGCCAATAAATCAACAATTGAATATAAGCATGAGTCATTCACAAAGATGAGTGCTTATTAATCTGCTTTTATGCGCCAGTTGGCAAGCTAGAACACATCCCTTATTTTATCCCCTTTACAGAGGTGTCACGTGAGTTCAGATCTTTATATTGAGCAATTACGCGCACAGTTTCCTATTTTAGATCAGCAAGTTAATAAGCATCAGCTGGTTTATCTTGATAATGCCGCCACCACGCAAAAACCACAATCTGTGATTGATGCTATTTGTGATTATTATCAAACCAGTAATGCAAATGTGCATCGTGCCAGTCATGCGCTGAGTAACCAAGCAACGACACGCTTTGAACAGAGCCGTAGTAAGGTGCAGCAATTTATTAATGCATCTCGTTCAGAAGAAATTATTTGGACTAAAGGTACTACAGAAGGCATTAATTTATTAGCAAACATTTTTGCTCAGCAACTGCAGGCAGGTGATGAAATTATTATTAGTGCTCTTGAGCACCATGCTAATATTGTCCCTTGGCAAATGCTTGCGAAACAAACGGGCGCTATTATTAAGGTTATTCCGTTGACGCAGGAGCATTGTTTAGATGTCGAAGCATTTAAAGCATTACTAACGGCAAGTACTAAACTTGTCTCTATTGCACATGTATCAAATGTTTTAGGCGTTATTAATCCAATTAAAAAAATAATCGATTTAGCCCATCAGAAGGGCGCTAAAGTCATTATTGATGGTGCCCAAGCAGTGGCACACCTTGAGGTTGACGTACAAGCCTTGGATTGTGATTTTTACTTATTTTCCGGACATAAGCTATTTGGCCCAACTGGCATTGGTGTAATGTATGGAAAATATGATTTATTACAACAACTTCCTCCTTGGCAAGGGGGAGGGGAGATGATTGAGACGGTTAGCTTTGAACAGACAACTTATAATCGACTGCCTTTTAAGTTTGAAGCTGGTACGCCGAATATTGCTGGTGTGATTGGTTTAGGTGCTGCTATTGATTTTGTAAATAGCTTAGAGAAAAGTATTCTTGAACAACATGAACAAAGGTTATTAGCTTATACCGAGATAGCTTTAAAAGAGATACAAGATGTTGTTGTATTTGCTCAAGATTTAAATAAATCTGGTGCCATTAGCTTTATTGTTAAAGGCGAACACAGCACTGATATTGCGATGTTATTAGATGCGCAGGGGATTGCCGTTAGAAGTGGTTCACACTGCGCTATGCCATTGATGTCGGTACTAGAGTACAGCGGCACTATTCGAGTGTCATTTTCAGTCTATAATACGCTAGACGAAGCGAAAGTGTTTATTAAGGCACTCCAAAGCGTCATTCAAATGTTGCAGGAATAAATAAAGCTTGATCAAAGGGCCATTAGATAAAAGTATTAAAGGTCCATTAAATTAAAAGTTTCATTAAATTAAAAATCCCACTATTCTTCTCTGCTTTTATTAGCGCGAAGGTTAATGGGATTTTTTGTTTATTATGATGCTTTATTCTTGTAATGAGCGCTAACTGCTAACTATTGCAGTTAGCGCATTAATTACTCTACAGCTTGTGTTGGCGTTAACTTAAACGCTTTGTTGATCTCTTTTTTATCACCTAATAAACGTGATGTGATGGTGCCTGCTGTCATTGAACCACTGACATTCAAGGCAGTACGAGCCATATCGATTAAAGGTTCAATTGAAATAAGTAAGGCTGCTATTGTGACCGGTAAGCCCATTGCTGGTAACACTATCAAGGCTGCAAAGGTCGCACCGCCACCAACGCCTGCAATACCAAATGAACTGATTGCAATAATCGCTACTAATGAAAGAATGAAGTTAAATTCCATTGGGTTAATACCCATGGTTGGAGCAACCATAACAGCAAGCATTGCAGGGTAGATACCAGCACAACCATTTTGACCAATGGTTGCACCAAAAGTCGCCGATAAGTTTGCAATCGCAGGCGGTACATTTAGTTTAGTAATCTGTGCTTCAACATTCAATGGAATGGTCGCAGCAGAACTACGTGATGTAAAAGCAAATGTTAGTACAGGCCAAATACGTTTAAAGTATTGTGTTGGACTTACACCAACTAACGAAACTAATAATCCATGCACGATAAACATTAAGAAAATCGCGATATAAGAAGCAACAATAAAGCCGAGCAGACTTAAAATATCACCTAAGCTCGATGTTGCGACAACTTTTGTCATTAATGCCGCTATACCGTAAGGTGTTAGCGCAATAATCATTTTAACAAGGCGCATAACAATTGATTGAGCCGCTTCAATAAAAGTGCGGATCGGCGATTCAAGCTCTTTCTTTTCAATCATCACTCGACGTGCTGCGATACCGACTAAAATACCAAAAATAACCACCGCAATAATCGAGGTTGAGCGTGCGCCTGTTAAATCTGCAAACGGGTTAGTAGGTATAAAACTGACTAGCATTTGCGGAATAGTGAGGTCGGCTACACTGCCTAGACGAGTCTCAAGCACACTAATGCGAGCTGTCTCACGAACACCTTCAGAAAGGCCCGCAGCAGAAAGGCCAAAAATTTGCGTGACCGCAATACCAATCAGCGCTGCAATCATGGTCGTAAATAATAAAACGCCAATGGTTAATGCACTAATTTTACCTAATGATCCCGAATTTTCGAGCTTCACTACTGCTGCAATCATGGATACTAAGACTAATGGCATAATCACCATTTTTAATAGGCCAACGTAACCACTGCCTACTACATTTACCCATGCTAATGTTTCACTGATGATAGGGTTTCCTTCACCATAAAACATGTGAATAATAAGACCAAAGGCACTACCAAAAACTAAACCGAGTAATACCTGTCGAGACAAGGTAGTCGCTTTTGTTTGTTGTTGAAACAGGAACAAAAGGATGAAAACAAATATTGCAAGATTAGCGATAACTGCAATTGACATGGGATTTCCTTAATAATGATAAATATGAGTGAAATGAACAGCTTTTGACGTTATTTGTACTTTGAAACTGTGAACTAGATGATAGTAAGTTGAGATTTTAATTACCTAATTGCAAAATGACAAAGCCAGTTAAAGCATGATATATATGATTTAGTTATAAAAGGTTTTTACTGTCATTATCGAAGCTAAAGTTAAGTAAAAACTTAACGCATATCTACTCCCACAACGCTATTTATTTCTACAGCACTATTTATTTCCAAAACAGTATTTATTTCCAAAACAGTATTTTCAAACAACCTAGCTTAGTGTTTAAGCTTTTGATTAGGGCCGCAGAGGCGTATCCCTAAAAAATATTTTCTAAATAATAGATCCAATCATTATGGATGTATTGATCCACAATGATTGGATCTATTATCTCTTTTTCTTAAACTCACTTATCTCTAAGATGACTGTCATCGCTAACACTCTTTATTATTAATTTATATTTGGAAAAATCATGGCTCATCAAATTATTACAGATCTTAACAATCGTTACACAGCTAAAATGTATGATGCAACTAAACGTATTTCAGCAGAGGATATGGAAATAATCAAAGAAGCAATGCGCTTATCAGCTTCTTCTATTAACTCACAACCTTGGAAATTTATCGTGATTGAAAGTGATCAAGCGAAACAACGTTTACATGATACTTTTGCTAATAAATTTCAATTTAATCAACATCATGCAAAAGAAGCTTCACATACTATTTTGTTTGCTCACAATCCAAACTATACTAAAGCTGATTACCAAAAAGTGCTCGATGTCGAAGTGTCTTCAGGCCATTTGCCTGCTGAAATGGAAGAAAACATGATGAAGGGCGGTTTTGGTTTTGTTGATTTAAATACAGACGAAGCAGGCTTTAATGGTCATTGGTCAAAAGCACAAACATATATCGCTTTTGGTAATGCATTACATACACTTACTCGTTTAGGCATAGACTCGACACCAATGGAAGGGGTAGATCCTGAGTTAATCGGTGAAGTATTTAAAGAGGAACTAGATGGTTATGTATGTCACGTTGCTCTAGCAATGGGGTATCATTTAGGTGACAAAGATTATAACCACGGTCTTCCAAAAGCTCGCCTGCCTATGGATGATGTATTTACGGTTTTATAATCTTCAATTCCTAGAGCACTAAATCCATAGAGTGCTAAATCTATAGAGTACTAAATCAATATTTGTTGAAAGGTAATATGTAGAAAAATAAGCTAGTTGTTTAACTAGCTTATTTATGAATTTATTTATTCTTGAAATCAAGTGATAAAGTAATAATAGTTGAGTGCTGTCAGGCATATAACACCTGCGATTAGCTGCAAGTAATAACTTAAAAAACCTGCAACCTAATCATTAATGGCGTTTTGAAATCAAGGTAAATTTGTAATCGGTGGTTTTGAAAAAGTTAATGCTATATTCAAATACCGTATTATCTTGTAAAAAGCTGCGTGTTCGTTTTTCAATAATAGGTTGATTGGGGTCAATACCCAATAACGTCGCAATGTCTCTTGATGGCAATATCGGTATGATCTCTTGTTCACTGCGATCAATCACTAGTCCTTTCTGTTTTTCGATATATTCATATTTGGACTTGCGCATTACTTCGTAGGTTAAATCTGGAAAAAGCGCTAGTGGCATCCAAGTTTCTTCTACAGTGATCGGATTATTTTCGATATAACGTACGCGTTTGACATAATAAACACGGTCTTGCTCTGTGATATTAAGATTATCTGCCAGAGCTAAGCTAGGTTTCATTACTTCAAAAGTAAGTACATCGCTGTGAGTGGCTAAATTTAAATGCGCCCATTTTTCATCAAAACTGGATTGTTGGTAGATATCATAATTAACTTTTTTTTCTTTAACGTAAGTCCCGCTACCTTGCACACTCTCAAGCTCACCATTTTCAATCAAGAGCTTTAAAGCTTGTCTAACAGTGACTCGACTAGCTGCAAATTCTTCAACTAATTCAGCTTCAGTGGGTAACGCTTCTCCTACTTTACACTCCCCTGTATCTATTTTGGTACGTATAATATCGGCTATTTGACGATATCTTGGTAGTTTAGCCATGTGATCCTCTTAGTAGGTATGAATCAATTTATTAATATTTACAGAGTACTGATAAATAGCTTTTAATACAAATATTTAAAAGCAATACAAATTTACCCCTTTGTTTTTTGATTGCCTATAATTTATTTTTTCGATACTTTTTGTGCGATCTGAGTCGTATTTTTGAGCTAATTAGAACTTTTTAATACAAATTATAATACAAATATTGCTTTGGGTGATCTAAATCACACAATTTGTATCAAATAGGTATTACAATTCGTTTCGTTGAAGTGTAACCGATTTTATTTGTGGGACTTGTGGAAATAGGACAAAGATTATGAAAATGACAACATTAACGAATGCATCTTTGATGACATTGCAAACTACGTTTGCTAGTCGCGATGATGCTATTCATGCACTAACTGAAAAGTTAGATCAGCAAGGTAAACTACATAACAAAGAAGAATTTTTAGCGGCAGTATTTGCGCGAGAAGAACAAGGGCCTACCGCTTTAGGTGAAGGACTTGCTGTACCGCACGGTAAATCTGATGCAGTAAAAGAAGCAAGCTTTGCCGTTGCTACTTTGAAGCAAGATTTAAAGTGGAAAGGTATTGATGAAGATGAAGACGAAGATGTTAATTTAATCTTCTTACTTGCGATCCCTAATGCTGAAGCAGGTTCGACACATATGCAAGTGTTGACTGAATTAACAACCACTTTAGTGGATGATGACATTCGTGAAGCTGTACTTAATGCGACTACTCCTGAGCAAGTGCTTGCTTTATTAGACGGTAAAAAAGCCGCTAAGGAACAAGTTGAATTAGATTCAAGCAAACCAACCGTTGTTTGTGTGACAGCTTGCCCTGCAGGCATTGCACATACTTATATGGCTGCTGAATATTTAGAAAAAGCAGGTAAGAAATTAGGCATTAATGTCTATGTTGAAAAACAAGGTGCAAACGGCATTGAAGACCGTTTAACTGCTGCACAATTAAATGAAGCAGTTGCCTGTGTTTTTGCCACTGAAGTATCTATTAAAGATATTGAACGATTTGATGGTATCCCACGTGTTGAAACAGCAGTGGCTGAGCCTATCAAACATGCAGAGCGCATTCTTAATGAAGCCTTAGAGGCGGCTAAAAACGGAACGGGCGCAGAGCGTGTTGCACAGACTGAAGATAAACCTAAAAGGTTACCGCTTAAAACAGAATTGAAACGTGCTTTATTGAGTGGTATTTCATTTGCTGTTCCATTAATCGTTGCCGGTGGTTCAGTATTGGCTATTGCCGTATTGATTGCTCAAATTTTCGACCTACAAGAACTGTACGGAACAGATGGTTCATGGCTATGGATGTACCGTAAATTAGGTGGCGGTATGTTAGGCACCTTGATGGTACCGGTATTAGCAGCTTATACGGCTTACTCTATTGCTGATAAACCTGCATTAGGTCCTGGTTTTGCTGCGGGTCTTGCGGCTAACTTAATCGGTTCTGGTTTCCTAGGTGGTGTTGTTGGTGGTCTATTAGCCGGTTATGTCATGCGTTGGGTAAAAGAAAACGTTCGTTTAAGCCCTGCATTCAACGGTTTTTTAACTTTCTACCTTTACCCTGTTATTGGTACGGTTGTAGTCGGTAGCTTGATGTTATTTGTTGTTGGTAAACCTGTTGCTTTCCTAAACCAAGGATTGACTGATTGGCTAAACAGCCTCTCGGGTAGCAACACATTGTTACTAGGTGCAATTATCGGTATTTTTGTATCTTTCGACTTAGGTGGTCCAGTTAACAAAGCGGCTTATGCATTCTGTTTAGGTGCGATGGCAAATGGTGTTTATGGCCCTTACGCAATATTTGGTTCTGTTAAAATGGTTTCTGCCTTTACTGTTACTTTCTCTACTATGATTGCACCTCGTTTATTTAAAGAGTTTGAAATTGAAGTGGGCAAATCAACCTGGTTGTTAGGCCTAGCAGGTATTACCGAAGGTGCGATTCCTATGGCGATTGAAGATCCAGTACGTGTTATCGGTTCATTCCTTGTAGGCTCTATGGTTACAGGTGCAATTGTTGGTGGTGCGGGTATTGGTCTTTCAACACCGGGAGCTGGTATCTTCTCAATCTTCTTATTGCATGACGCTGGCATCGGTAGCTTTATGGCTGCAGGTATCTGGTTCGGTGCTGCATTGGTTGGTACGGTTATCTCTACAGCAATGTTAATTACTTGGAGAGCACATCACGCTAAAAAAGAAAAATTAGCGGGCATGACTGCAACTAACTAATAAAAAGAATGATTGGCATAGTGGGGGGCTCACTATGCCTTTTTGCAATTTTCTCAAAGTAGCTGGTTATTCTATCCATTAACCACTTATCTTAAGGTATAAAATTATGACTACATCTCGCGTACACATTACTCCACACATGCACTGGGATCGTGAATGGTATTTCACTACGGAAGAATCTCGTATTTTATTAGTGAACAACATGGAAGAAATCATGGGACGTCTGGAAACAGATCCTGATTACAAATACTACGTACTTGATGGACAAACTGCATTATTAGAAGATTATTTCGCTGTTATCCCAGGTGGTAAAGAGCGTGTTAAAGCATTGGTTCAAGCTGGTAAATTAATTGTAGGTCCTTGGTACTCACAAACCGATACGATGCAGGTTTCTGGTGAATCAATTGTACGTAATATGCTATATGGCATGCGTGATTGTTTAGCATTAGGCGAGCCGATGAAAATTGGTTACCTACCAGATTCTTTCTCAATGAGCTCTCAATTACCAATGATCTATAATGGATTTGGTATTGACCGTACTATGTTTTGGCGTGGTTGTTCTGAACGTCACGGCACTAACAAAACTGAATTCTTATGGCAGTCAAATGACGGTAGTGAAGTCACTGCGCAAGTACTTCCTTTAGGTTATGCAATTGGTAAATATTTACCAGAAGACAAAGATGCATTAACAACACGTTTAGATACTTACTTAAAAGTATTAGAAAACGCGTCTGTGACCAAAGATATCCTATTACCGAATGGCCATGATCAAATGCCTATTCAAAAAAATATCTTTGAAGTGATGGACATCTTACGTGAAGCATATCCTGACCGTGAATTCTTGATGAGCCGTTTCGAAGATGTATTTGAAAAAATTGAAGCTAAACGTGATCAATTAGATACCATTAAAGGTGAATTTAATGATGGTAAATACATGCGTGTTCACCGCACAATTTCTTCTACTCGTATGGATATTAAGCTTATTCATGCTGAAGTTGAAAACAAAATTGTTAATATTCTAGAGCCACTTGCTTCAATTGCATTTAAACTTGGTTTTGATTATCACCATGGTTTAATTGAAAAAATGTGGAAAGAAAGCATGAAAAACCATGCTCATGATTCTATCGGTTGTTGTTGTAGTGATAAGGTTCACGCTGAAATCTTAAATCGTTATATTCTTGCTGACGATATGGCCACTAACCTGATTAATTTCTATAAACGTAAAATCGTCGATCATATGCCAGAAAAAGAGGGCTGTGATAAATTAGCATTATTCAACTTATCGCCTTATGCACGTGAAGAAGTTGTTAATACAATGATTACGATTCGTGCTCAAGAATTTAAAATCTTTGATGATGCCGGTAATGACGTAGAGTACTTTATTGAAAATAAACAAGAAATTGACCCAGGTAAAATCGACCGTCAAATTGTACATTACGGTAACTATGACCCGTTCATGGAATTCAATATTCAATTGAAAGTTAACGTACCGGCGATGGGTTTCACTACATTACATGTCCAAGCTAATGAAAAAGGCGCGCTACAAGTTGCTCCACAAAATGAGCAAAATGTATTAGAAAACAGCTTCTACAAAATTACTGTGAACAATGACGGTACGTTGGCTGTCTTCGATAAAGAAACAGAACAAACATTTGAGCAGGTATTACGCCTTGAAGATGGCTCTGATGATGGCGATGAATACGATTACTCTCCTTCACGTAAAGAGTGGTTGTTATATTCAAATGACTTTGATGTTGAAACCAATGTAGAGCATCAAGCATTACAATCTGTTGCGCATATTAAATTCCGTATGAATGTGCCTACCAACCTTGAGTCACGTGAACAACGTAGCAACCAAGATGGTTATGTTGATGTGGTCTGTCAGGTTGTATTAAAAAAAGATACTCGTCGTATCGAAGTACGTATGGAATTAGATAACCAAGCTGATGATCACCGTGTACGTGTGCTTATTCCAACGCCATTTGTAACAGATACTGTCGTAGCTGATAACCAGTTTGGTCTGATAACTCGTACGACTGATGACCCGGCAATGCAAGTTTGGGAAGCTGAAAAGTGGAAAGAAGCGCCAGTACCTGTTTACCAATTAATGAACTTTGCTGCGCTTGAGAATGGTCAAGCTGGAATGGCTGTGATGACCAATGGTTTACGTGAATTTGAAGTCATTGCTAATGAAACTGAACAGCGTGATACATTTGCACTGACCTTATTCCGTGGTATCGGTGTGTTGGGTAAAGAGAATTTATTACTTCGCCCTGGTCGTCCATCTGGTATCAAGATCCCTGCTCCTGATTCGCAAGTACGTGGTAAAATTGTTTGCGAATTCACCTTGTTTGGGTTTGCTGGTGATCATATTACTGCTAATGTAATGGCTGAAGCACGTGATAACGTCACACCAATACAGTGTTACAACAAAATTCCATTTAATGCGATGAAATTAAATGTGGGCGAGAAAAACATTCCATTAACTTATAGCTTATGTAGCGCAGAGAAAAATGGTTTAGTGTTAAGTGTTCTGAAAAAAGCTGAAGATGAAGATGCGTTAATTATCCGTGTTTATAACCCTTCAGAAACAGAAACAGTTCAAGGTGATATTGAATTTACAACACCGGTAACTGAATGGTTAGAAACCTTAATGGATGAAACGCCAAAACCGGGCGCAGTCGCTCAACAATCGCAAAATTTTGGTGCTTTAGGTCCATGTCAGGCTAAAACGTTCCGCGTTAAGTTTTAATCATAATGGAGCAATACACTTAATGAGTTGATTCGCTCCCTTGATATAAACTATTTTTTAGTTAACTATAATTAGAACCCCTCGCCAGAGGGGGTTGTAGGTGAAATGATGAAAATTGTTATTGCCCCTGATTCATTCAAAGAATCACTTTCTGCTGCTGACGTAGCAACCTGTATAGAAAATGGGTTTTCAGAAGTTTTCCCCGATAGTGAATACATTAAAATCCCACTTGCGGATGGCGGTGAAGGAACCGTTGATGTATTAGTTGATGCGCTTAATGGTCAAAGACAAAACCAAACTGTGCGCGGCCCAATTAAAGGTGCTGTTAACGCCGTTTGGGCCTTGCTGGATGATGGCCAAAGTAAAACTGCATTAATTGAAATTGCAGCGGCTTCCGGCCTTGATTTGATAACACCAGAACAACGTGATCCATTGATAGCGACCAGTTTTGGTACTGGCCAATCAATATTACAAGCGTTAGACCTTGGTGTGCAAAAAATCTTGATTGGTTTAGGGGGCAGTGCAACCAATGATGGTGGCGCAGGAATATTGCAAGCATTAGGTGGTAAATTATTAGATGCACAGGGTAGTGAATTACCTGTTGGTGGCGCTGCATTAGCTAACCTAGCGAGTATTGATTTAACCGATCTTGATAAACGTTGCGCCAATGTTGAATTTATTGTTGCCTGTGATGTATCTAATCCATTAACAGGTGAAAACGGTGCTAGTGCTATTTTTGGTCCACAAAAAGGTGCCACTGCAGAGATGGTTGAGTTACTTGATAATGCCTTAAGTCACTTTGCCGACATCGCAGAAAAAACAACGCATATTAATCACCAACAAAGTGTTGGTTTTGGCGCGGCCGGTGGTGCACCTTTAGGTTTGTCATTAGCGTTTAATATTCAAATAAAAGCCGGTATTGATATGGTATTGGATATCTTGAATGTCGATGAATTACTTCAAGGTGCTGATTTAGTCATTTCCGGTGAGGGCATGATGGACAATCAAACGTTGAACGGTAAAGCACCCTATGGTATCGCTCAACGCGCAGTACAACGAGGTATACCTGTGATTGCTATTGCGGGTTCTCTAGGCACTGAAGTTGATGCTTTGTATGACTCGATGGGCAGTATTTTTGGTACGGTGAGATCACCACAATCGCTACCGCAAGTATTAGATGAAGCAGATAAAAACTTAACGCGTACCGCAAGAAACGTAGCGGCAACATTAGCGATGGGAAATAAACTTTCTATTAAATAGCTATTTTTAAATAACGACTTTTAAATAACTATTTTTAAAATACTACTTATAAAACTAAAATGAATTAATAAGGGCGCATCATGACTCAAGTACTTTCACCTTGCTTTTTCCCCATGGAAAACGTGATCCAAGATTATATATGGGGAAGCCGTACTTCTATTAGCAAATTATTAGGCATTAATAACCCAGAAAACAAGCCTCAAGCTGAAATCTGGATGGGTGCACATGCTAATGGTTGCTCTAAAATTATCAACAATGGCAATACACAGCTTCTATCAGATTTTATAGCACAAGACAAAGATGCTATTTTAACACCTAAAACTAATGCCCAATTTGCCGAGCTACCTTATTTATTTAAAGTATTAGCTGCAGGCGAAGCGTTATCGGTGCAAGTTCACCCAAGTAAAGCGCAAGCAGAAGCTGGTTTTGCAAAAGAAGAAGCGGCGGGCATTCCGCGTAACGCTGGTAATCGTAATTATAAAGATCCAAACCATAAACCTGAATTGGTTTATGCATTAACACCTTATCAAGCAATGAATGGCTTCCGTGAGTTCGAACAGACTATCGAACTATTTAAAAAAATCAATGTGGCAGCAATTGGTGACCTTGTTGATGCGTTTTCTTCTTCTTTAGATTCAGCAGGATTAGAAACATTTTTTTCTGCGTTACTTTCTTTAAAAGGTGAAGTAAAAGAATGTGCTGTCAATGAACTGCTTGAATATGCCAATGAAGATAAAGAAGACCCATTATTTGCGCTTATTTTGGAACTATCACTTCAACACCCCGGCGATATTGGTTTATTCACCCCATTAATGCTGAATGTGATCACGCTACAACCTGGTGAGGCTATGTTCTTATATGCATGTACACCACATGCTTATTTGAAAGGCTCGGGTCTTGAAATCATGGCAAATTCTGACAATGTATTACGAGCCGGATTAACACCAAAGTATATGGATGTTGAAGAGCTTGTGGCATGTACTAAATTCGATGCTATCCCTTTTGATTCATTACAATTCACTCCTGAATTAAAAGAGGGGGGCGAGTATTACGCAATCCCAGTTGAAGATTTTAAATTTGCATTGTTTGAATCTATTACAGATTTATCGTTAACAGTTGATAGTGCTGAAATATTATTAGCTCTAGACAATGATGTCACCCTAACTCATGAAAGTGGCGAAACGGTTGTGATTAACAAAGGGCAATCAGTATTTATTCCTGCCTACACAAAACAATACCAGTTAACTTCAAGTGGCCGTGTGGCACGCGCATTTAACTAATATTCAACTAGTAAAGTGTGATTGATTTTCTATCTAACCATTACCATTCAAGGTGCAAAAATAATGCATATTGATTGGTAATGGGAATATTTTTTTCTGCGTTACTTTCTTTAAAAGGTGAAGTAAAAGAATGTGCTGTCAATGAACTGCTTGAATATGCCAATGAAGATAAAGAAGACCCATTATTTGCGCTTATTTTGGAACTATCACTTCAACACCCCGGCGATATTGGTTTATTCACCCCATTAATGCTGAATGTGATCACGCTACAACCTGGTGAGGCTATGTTCTTATATGCATGTACACCACATGCTTATTTGAAAGGCTCGGGTCTTGAAATCATGGCAAATTCTGACAATGTATTACGAGCCGGATTAACACCAAAGTATATGGATGTTGAAGAGCTTGTGGCATGTACTAAATTCGATGCTATCCCTTTTGATTCATTACAATTCACTCCTGAATTAAAAGAGGGGGGCGAGTATTACGCAATCCCAGTTGAAGATTTTAAATTTGCATTGTTTGAATCTATTACAGATTTATCGTTAACAGTTGATAGTGCTGAAATATTATTAGCTCTAGACAATGATGTCACCCTAACTCATGAAAGTGGCGAAACGGTTGTGATTAACAAAGGGCAATCAGTATTTATTCCTGCCTACACAAAACAATACCAGTTAACTTCAAGTGGCCGTGTGGCACGCGCATTTAACTAATATTCAACTAGTAAAGTGTGATTGATTTTCTATCTAACCATTACCATTCAAGGTGCAAAAATAATGCATATTGATTGGTAATGGGAATAAAAAAGAAAGCGGGTTTAAGTCATTAAATTGATTTGTTGGCCGTCGCGCTTTACATTCCTGCTTTCAATTGTATCTGCAATGATAAAATAAGCCTATTGACTCTTCATTCACACTTTATAAAATAAACGGCTTTTTTATTCATAAATACTGCCCGCAAATATATCTATAAATACAGCCACTCACTTTATACCTCTATTAATTTGAACTCTTTTTTCTCATCTTTCTGTGTATTGATTAAAGCTTTGCATAAGCCGACCTGAGCATTTACTATTTGAACCTAAGTTTTTAATTATCATTGCTTTGGGAATCATTATGTCAGCAAATTTATCGCAATTATTATCCATCATGCAGCAATTACGTACCCCTGAAACAGGCTGTCCATGGGATCTCAAGCAAACCTTTGATAGTGTGGTGCCACATACCATTGAAGAAGCCTATGAAGTCGCCGATGCGATTGCCAATAAAGATTTTGATGATTTAAAAGGTGAGCTTGGAGATCTGTTATTTCAAGTAGTTTTTTATGCTCAGCTTGCAAAAGAGCAAGGTTTGTTTGAGTTTGATGATATTTTAGCCGTTTTAAACGAAAAACTGATTCGACGCCATCCGCATGTATTCTCGACCACTGAGTTTACCAGCGATGCTGAAATCAACGCCAATTGGGAAGCTGAAAAAGAAAAAGAGCGCTTAAAAAAAGCTAAATCATTAAATGCTGAAGAAAGTATTTTAGATAATATCCCATTAGCGTTACCGTCACTCACACGCGCTTATAAAATTCAAAAACGAGCTGCTAGTGTCGGATTTGATTGGGCTGAAATAGAACCTGTGATTGCTAAAATACATGAAGAGATAGATGAAGTATTAGTTGAAGTTAAACGAACTGATTTAACACCTGAACAGCAAAAATCGCGTATTGTAGATGAGTTAGGTGATTTGTTATTTGCTAACGTTAATCTCGTTCGTCATTTAAAAGCGAACCCAGAACAGGTTTTAAATCAAGCAAATCAGAAGTTTTCATCTCGTTTTCGTTTAGTTGAGCAACATGTAAAATCATTAGGTAAAGAGATGGGGGATTGTACTTTGAACGAACTAGATGCGATATGGAATGACATTAAAAAACTAAAAACTAAAAACTAAACGTTAATCCCAGTGAAATATTTTTCGCTTTTTTATTTTGTGGGGCGGATTTAATGCGTTATTAAAGTAATGACTCAGCTCTGCTTAACTTAACTGATAGACCTTGTCATAACAGCAGGGTGAAGATCCAGTTGATAAAGTGTTTAAAAGTTAAATTTTAACCCTATATCATTAATAGTAAAATTGTTGCATGGTTATGGGTTCGAGCAAGATGGTGAACTTAATCGTTAACTTGATATTGATGATGCTAGGTTTTTTATTTATTAATAATATCGTCTGATTCGTTTTGATAGCAATCTTTAAGTACCGCATAAGTACCGTTAAGTACCTTTTTATTCATTGAAAGTAGTGATTTATGACATTAATAGTTGGCCAAAATATCTTAATTGAAAAAATTGGGTGTGTTGAAATTGATTTCGCATGGCGCAGCCTTAAAAGTGATTTAAATTTAGCGATTTATGCTGTGCCTTTTAGCGATGGGAAAATACTCGCTGAAAAAAATATAGCCCCTAATCAATGGCCACTCCCCAAAGCGGTGAGTCAAGATAAATCAGGTCGGCATTTTACTGTTCAATTCCCACAACTTGATGCAAAAATTGATCGTATTGCTTTTTATGGATTTTTACCCGAAAACAGTCGTTATTCTTTAAAGCAAATGAGCCACTTTCAAATTAGAGTTAATGACTTATCGCTTGGCAGGTTGGCAAAAATGGATGTTGAAGCGTTTGACGATACACATAAAAGCGTGTTGTTTTTTGAGTTTTATAAACATAACAATGCCTGGAAGCTAGGCTATAAAGCGTTGCCTTTAAAGACAAGTTATTTGACTACTTTAACCCAACTAGGGGTTAGTTTTATGACACCGGTTGCGCCTGAAAGCCCGCAAGCCACTTCAATATCATCGCATCAAGAAAGTGAAGCAGAAAGTGACGTTCCTTTATCTGCGAGCAATTTACTTGATAATGTGGAATTACAAAAAGGTCAGAATTTATCGCTTAGTGAACACTTTACACATTGCACCGCGATCACTTGTAAGCTTAATGTTGTGCCTAAAATCGATGATTTAGCTCTTAACGTAGTTGCTATTAATCGTGATAATAAAGTGAATAATATTAAAGACTTTCTATATCATGAAAATACAATATTACGTGGTGAAGGAGTAAAACTGAGCGATGCAGAAGTATCTATTAATTTAGATAAACTGCCTCAGGACGTCACTAAAATTCAAATATTAGTGACTCGGCGTGCCACGAGTAAGCGCATTAATAGTGCTGATTTTATTGAGCTGAGCGTAAGCAATACTTATACCGACCAAAAGATGGCGAAGTATGTCTGCGAAACCACTGATAAAAATTATAATACGATGGTGCTGCTGAACTTCTATCGTCATCAACAAGGTTGGTCGATTCGTGCCGTAGGCCAAGGATTTTCAGGTGGGCTAGATAAAATAGGTCAGCGTTATCAGTTCTCACCACCTAAGTTACGTTATGTAGCACCTAAAGCTAGCGTAGCATCGAACACGTTACAACAAGAGATCGCTTCCTTTGAAGTTGAGAATAAAACCGCCGTGGATAAATATAAAAAACTACAGTCTTTATCTTATTTATTGATGGGGATTGCCGCATTACTGGTTTTATTAACTTTTAGCCGGATTTTATTTTTACCGCTTGCCTGTTTGTTAGGTGGGCTAGGTTGGTTTTGTTTCCAACATGCATCTAAGTCATTAAAAACAATTCAAGATGAACGCTTTGAACGTTTAGTACTCAACATGATCAAAGCAAATAACTATCAGCTCACACCTTTTGACATCGCAACTCATTGTCGAGTTAATATTGAACGCGCGACTGAAATGTTAGATAGCCTGTGCGACAAAGGACTTGGACATACCGCTATTAATAGAGAAGGTAATATTTTTTATGACTTTTCTAGCCTTAAAAATTCAACTTATTAAGATATAATAGCTAGCATTGCTAAGCACTCTATATTTGCATAATTTATAAAGGTGTACTTTTGCTGGCGCAACATCATTTCTTAAACACTATGTTACGTTTATTGCTGCTTTCGTTGTTAGGAAGAGAGGAGTTAAACCTTGTTTTTACAGGCAAAATAAATATTATGAGTAAATGCAGAGAAAAGATTGTCGAAAATAAGTGCGCTTGCTATAATGTCATCCCATCTAAATGTTCAATATTCTTCATTTTTGATAACAATGTCACATAACGTATAAACA
>Ga0316197_10000167_pt1 | contig 49356 bp, 39 predicted proteins | sample OudBiesiAoxic_MG_FD_204939 | JGI IMG/M metagenome (GOLD analysis project Ga0316197, IMG submission 204939) | Coastal sediment microbial communities from Oude Bieten Haven, Netherlands - site A oxic | ecosystem: Environmental > Aquatic > Marine > Coastal > Sediment | place: Netherlands... | reverse complement strand
CTCGTAGCTCGTAGCTCGTAGCTCGTAGCTCGTAGCTCGTAGCTCGTAGCTCGTAGCTCGTAGCTCGTAGCTCGTAGCTCGTAGCTCGTAGCTCGTAGCTCGTAGCTCGTAGCTCGTAGCTCGTAGCTCGTAGCCTAACTCCTCAACAGACTTAACCTCAGGTGCGTGCCGGCAACGGATGCCTGAAACCTCACCTGATCCATCCAGTTTTGAATGATCCACAATCCCCGACCTGAGACAGAGAAGGGAGAGGGGCATTCGATTTGAGCGCCAATGTGCCTGTAGGGAGCATTGTCTAACAGATCTATGGTTATGCGGTCTGGGTTACAATGCATGATGATGACGATGTCTTCGCATTGGTTATCTGTATGTTCGAGGACATTTGACAATGCTTCGAGCACACAAGTGATGACTTTAAACCTCTGCTGAATATGTACACGGTTCTGTTGTAGAAACTGCTCCAACTCCTGACACAGTAGATTACTGTTCCAGACACTTTGAGATAAATTTAATTGAATACTATTCATAAATCCTCCGGGTACTAACTTAATATCTTCTGTTAATAGGCGTTTCTTTATTAAATTCATTAATGCGAAGTTTGTTCTTAGTCGATCCGGTAACGATTAGTTCACTATCAATTCGTTCGTTATCGACCAGTTGCTCATCATTGAGCAGGTTAGAATAATCGATAGCATCGATATCAATAGCGTCGCAGTTATCTGTTGGAGCTGCATGTAAAGTGAGTTCCCTGCATTTTGTCTCTGAGGCGGAGAGCTTTGGCGAGGATATCAGCATCATAGAGATGTCATCCTGGGGGATTTTTTGTTGCCAAAGATCGATGGAATGGACCAAATAATGAAGTAATGATTCGGGCTCAAGTTGGTGAGCGTTGATGCAGGTGTTGATTAATCTCTGTTGCCCAAACTCACCAAAAGTAGGGTGGCGGCATTCGTATAGGCCATCGGAATACAAGAGCAGGTGCTGTTCCGGGCTTAGAAAAAACGTGTTGTACTCATAATGGTAATTACTGTCTATGCCTAATGGTATGCCCGAATTGAGCTCCATGACCTCTGTTTCATCCCCTTTAAGCAATATGGGAAGCGGGTGGCCAGCAATCGTTAACCTAACTTTGCCGCTAGTCGTATTAACAACCCCCAACACTAACGTAGCAAACCTGCCTGAATGTTCAGGATCTTCAAAGTCAGCGTTTAGTTGCATGACAATGAGCGCGGGATCCAGACTCGCCCAGTTACAGCTGTTGCAACTTAATCTCTGTGCGAGGGTAAAGCTTTGCATTGAGGCTGCGATCCCATGACCTGTGACATCTAATAGGTAAAACCCCAGATGGGTTTCATCGATCTCCAGGCATTGAAAGATATCACCGGCAAGTTCTTGAGCCGGCTGAAATTGAGTGGCAAGTTTCCAGTCGTTCTGCAGCGTACTTGAAGTAGGAAGCAGTGAGCATTGTAGCCTTGCCGCGCTATCAATATCATCTTGTATCTGTTGCAGGTAGGCCTGCTCTTTTGTCAGTGAAGTATTGAGCTCACCGTTTTTTTTCATCAGCTGACGCTGCATGTTAACAATACGCGCGCCGGCTAATACCCTAGCTTTGAGGATGCTTGGGATAAAAGGTTTAGTCAGGAAGTCATCGGCACCTGACTCAATGCCTATTACTGTGTGCGAGGTGAGGTTATTAGCCGTGAGCAGAATGATGTAAGGGGAAAAAGGAAGCTTTTTGAAATACTGACAGAGTTCAGGTCCGCTTATCCCCGGCATTCTCCAGTCGCTTATAATAATGTCAGCTTTTTCTTGTTGGTATGACGCGATTGCCTCCTCTCCACTACCGCAGCTTGTGACTTTTAATCCCATCTTTTCTAATACATGTGTGATAAAGCAGCGCTCACTCCTAGTATCTTCAACCACTAGCACCTTAAGGTCTTCAGTTTGGCGTTGAAATGAAGTCGCTGACTCTTCCATAACCCTTGTCATAGTTCTCACTCATTAAATTGAGACAATAGATGAGATAAGCAAAAAATATACCTCTACGGGATATATTCCAATATGGATCTGTATTTAAACGTAAATTTTCCCTTGGTTATATTTGAGTCATGCCTTTTAAAGGCGAAAGTTTTTCGTCTCATTGCAAAATGCAAATCAGTCATTCATATTCTGTTTAAGACGATTAAGGTGTAGCGGGTATTATTTTGTTCTGGCATAACCTTTGCCCTTGTATAGGAAACGTATTGCTAAGGAACTGCAAAATGAAAATTTCAGTGTTCAATGTTCAGGTTTTATTTCTATCATGTGTGCTGGCTTTTACTGGAAGTGCATATAGTGAAGATGATAAAAAATCACTTAAAAATAACCAGTTAGAGCCTAAGTCTACGGTAATTCAGACGATAACTTTTGGCGTTGTCCCCCAACAAGCCGCCAGTACACTGGCTAGGTTATGGTCTCCGGTACTCTCTGAGCTATCGCAAAATGCAAATTTCAAGTTGCGATTTGCAACGGCGCCGGATATCCCCACTTTTGAAAAGCGACTCGCTTCGGGTGAATATGATGTCGCCTACATGAATCCCTATCACTACACGGTATTTCATGAATCGCCCGGTTACCAAGCCTTGGTCAAGCAAAAAAGTAAGCAGATCAAAGGCATTATCGTCGTTCGCAAAGACTCACCTATTCACTCTATCGATGATCTGAATAATAAAGATGTCGTCTTTCCCGCGCCAGCGGCCTTTGCCGCCAGCGTGCTCCCCAGAGCAAACTTGAAGATGAAAGGGCTTGAAAATCGGGTTAAATATGTCGGTTCTCACGACTCTGTTTATCTTGCCGTGGCACAAGGGCTAGCCGATGCCGGAGGGGGAGTAAAAAGAACCTTTAAGACGATGGATAAGGCGACGACAAGTCAACTTAAGGTGCTATGGCAAACCCCGGGATATACCCCTCATGCCATTGCCGTTCATCCAAGAGTTCCAGTTGATATTACCGAGAAGCTTAGACAGGGCTTTGTTGAATTATCATCATCTCCCCATGGCGCTGAAGTGCTGAAAGTATTGGGCCTTAAACGTTTTGAAACTGCAAAAAATAGCGATTGGGATGATGTGCGTTCGTTGGGTTTAGGTACGTTTACAAAACCTTTAGAAAACGCTGGTGACATCGCTGATAAATCGTCAGCGAAAGGAGATTTTTAGTGTCTTTCAGACTCAAAACGGTACTCGGTATCGCGCTAATTGAGGGCGTTTTACTGCTGCTATTGGTTTATACCAGTGTCGATTACTTAAGAAGCTCCAATGAAGCTGAAATCGAGAAGCGAGCCGGTTCAATTGTGACACTTTTTGCCGCAGCGACCAAAGATGCGGTGATCAGCACCGATGTCTCTACCTTGCAAGTGTTAGCCAATGAGTTGCTGCAACATACCCAGGTCTTATATGTCAATATCTATGATGAAAACTCGCTCTTAGTTCGCTCTGGAGAGCGTCCATCCGGAGCCTCATCGACTATGGTTTCGAATCGGGCATCGAGTCGGGATAACGGTTTATCCAGCGTCGATGATGGTGTGCTGGATGTCGAAGCTAATATTATGGAGTCCGGTTATATATTCGGCCGGGTTGAACTCGGTGTCGGTGTGAATGAGTTCGATCAATTCTTAGCGAGAGCAACGACACGATTTCTTTCCATTGCTGGATTAGAGATGGTGTTAGTGGCGCTATTCTCATGGCTGTTAGGGCACTATTTGACCCGAAACTTAAGTGAACTTAAAACGGCTTCTAAACGTATTTTAAGCGGTGAAACAGGCATACAGATCCCTGTGACCGCAACCGATGAAATTGGTCAAACAACTCGTGCTTTTAACCGGATGATTGAGAAGGTAGAGAAAAACCGCAGTGATCTGGAGAGTGCTAATACCCGTTTAAGTACGATTTTAGAGACGGCGGTAGACGGCTTTATCATCGTCGATACCTCAGGGAACATCACCCAGGTGAACAGCGCCGTTTGCCGTCTGTTTGAGTATGAGCTTGACGAATTGATCGGTGAAAATGTTTCCATTTTTATGCCAACACATGAAAGGCATATGCATGATAGTTTTATGTCTCGGTTTATTCAATCCGGTCGAGACGCCAAAAAAGGAAGAGAACTTACGGCGCAAAACAGGAGTGGTAAAACTTTTCCTATCGAATTGTCTATCTCTAAGATGACTATCGACAATGACATTAAGTTGTTGGGACTGGTAAAAGACCTGAGTGATATAAAGCGTAAAGAGGTGGCTGCGCTTCGCACTGAAACCATCTTGTTAGCAACGCTGGAAGCCAGTCAGGACGCACTTATCACAATCGATATCACCGGCCGAATTCAAGAATTTAATGATGCAGCCTGTAAGTTATTCGGCCATAAGCGTGAGCAGGTTTTAGGTGAGATCCTCGAAGATCTGATTTTTGTCGATATAGAGAAGAAAAGCTTCAAACAAGGTATGGAACTATTTAGGAAAACGGGTGAGGGACCAGCCATAAAGAAAAGCATTGAGATGATGTCCATCAAGCGTGATGGCAGCTCATTTCCTGTAGAGATGAAGATGATCCCGGTACAGCTTGGAGAGGAGATTTTACTGACCGCCTTTTTGCATGATATTTCGAAGCGAATCGAGTATGAAACTCAGCTAAAGCAAGCGAGAGATCAAGCTGAGTCGGGCAGTAAGGCCAAGTCGAGGTTTCTGGCAACCATGAGCCATGAGATCCGCTCTCCACTCAATGCGGTACTTGGGAGCGTAGAGCTTATGTTGGATTCGAGGCTGAATAAGGAGCAACGCATTTATGCTCATACAGCCAAAGAAGCCGGGACCGCTCTACTGAGCACCATTAATGACATTTTAGACTTTTCAAAAATTGAAGCCGGACAGATGGTGTTGGAGAGTGTGAGCTTTTCACCTGCCAAAATAGTGGCTCAAGTGTTGAGAATTTTAGCTCCTAAAGCTCACGAGAAGGGGATTAACCTTGCGTGCTTCATCAATCGAAACGTGCCTGAACTTGTCAAAGGAGACTCGCGACGTTTACGTCAGGTGATACATAATCTGGTTGATAACGCGATAAAATTTTCGAGTGAAGGTTGTGTGTCGGTAGAGATGTGGATCCCCGATAGTCATCATCAAGAGGTACAGTTGTACTGTGCGGTTACAGATGAGGGCATTGGCGTGAGCATGGCAGCACAAAAGAAACTATTTAAAGAGTTCAGTCAGGTCCATGATCAGCATAATACTAACTATAAAGGAACTGGGCTAGGCTTAGCCATTTGCGCTGAATTGATTGAGATGATGGGAGGAAAAATTGAACTCAGCAGCCGATTGGGGCACGGAAGCTGTTTTAGATTCGATGTGCAGTTAACCCTTGATGAACATAAGTTAAATCCGTTTTATCACTTGCCTGCACATGCCAGAGTGTTATTAGTCCATCCCGACAAGACCTTTTCCCACCTGGTCAGAAAACAGTATAGCCAGTATGGCGTGAGTAGCGTTAGCGTCAGTAGGGTAAGCGATATCCTGAGCACTCATGAGGTCAAAGGACGCTTTAATCTTATTTTGATCGATGACACCGGTTTGTCTGAATTAAGCTTGAAGTTAACCAGCCTTCTAAAGCGAGATTTTCTGTTCGAAGGAGGGGCAATTGCGGTGCTAATGTCAGAGTTAAGGCCTGAAATGTCTGGCTTAGTGTCAGAGATAGGGTTGGAACAGGTGATAAATAAGCCATTGAGCCGGGAGATGATGCTAGGTTTATTAAATGGTAATGACCTTAACCATGAGCAGAAGCCTGAAGTCGAACGCTTACTCCCGGCGCTGACACTCAAGAACAAATTACTCCTTCTGGCCGAGGATAGCCCATCGAATCGAGTCGTTGCCGGGGCCATGTTGACTAAATCTGGTTTCGAAGTGGAATATGCAAATAACGGGATTGAGGCCGTTAATATGGCCGCTCAAAAGAATTATGGTTTGATATTGATGGATATGCGGATGCCTGAGATGGACGGTGTTGAAGCAACTAAAAATATTCTACTGCATCAACCTGATACTATAATTCTAGCCATGACGGCCAATGTGCAGCCTGAGGATATTGAAAGCTGCTTATCGGCCGGAATGAAAGATTTTGTGCCTAAGCCCGTTAATAAAATTGATTTGGTGCGAGTTATTAATAATTGGCTACCGGAAATTCCCTGCACCGATAGTGGCATGCTAGAAGGGGCTGCTAAACTTAGCCTGGAAAGTTGTGAAGCCTTGGGGCTCGAATTACACTTAGATAGCGACACTTCAAATGGGGTGGTGATGGAACTTAAAACAGAAAGTGATAAGCGTGATAATGGCGTAAACTCCGGTGAGTTAAGCTTGGAGGCACTGTTTGATGAATCTGTACTTACTGAGCTAACCGATGCGTTAGGCGTAGAGTCTTTGAAGGGGATGTTTACTGTCTATCTTCAAGAGACTCACGAAAGGTTGAATACACTCAAGTTGCTAATGCAGACGATGGATTTTACCGAGATTGATAATCAGGCGCATACCTTAAAAAGCAGCTCCGGCAGTTTTGGCGCTCAGGCCCTGTATGAGGTTGCAAAAAGCCTTGAGAAAAGTGCTCGAGAAAAAGATGAAAAAGAAGTTGAGTCGTATATGACTGAAGTTCAACAAGTAGGACAACAAACTATTAAGGCTTTCAAAGCGCGTTTTGCGGCTTGAACTCTCCTTTATTAGTAGACAGGTTCAGAACCTGAGCATTCGAATTTTTATTTAAGGATGGCGTTAAATATGGAAATTAATCAGACTTTTACCGCTTTACTTGTTGAAGACAGCATGTCATTAGGTGCGCTGTATACCGAGTATCTTCGTTCTGAAGGCGCTAAGGTCACCCATGTCAACCATGGTGAAGATGCACTAACCGAGTTAGCACAGTGGCAGCCCGATCTATTAGTGTTAGACATCAAGTTACCCGATATGTCGGGTATGGATATCCTGCAAAAAGTCCAATCCAGCTATCCCGGTATTACGGTTATCATGATAACCGCTCACGGAACGATAGACTTAGCGGTCGAGTCGATGAAATCCGGTGCGTTCGATTTTCTGGTTAAGCCTTTTGATGCCAAGCGCCTCTCAATTACGGTTCGCAATGCGTTAAAGCAGCGTCAGCTTGTCAATTTAGTTGAAAGGTACGAGCAGAGTCTGCCTAAAGAAAATTATATGGGGTTTGTGGGTGAGTCGCTCGCCATGCAGACAGTATATAAAACCATAGACTGTGTCGCTAATAGTAAGGCTTCAGTTTTCATCGTAGGGGAAAGCGGAACGGGTAAAGAAGTTTGCGCTCAAGCTATTCATAATGCGGGGAATCGAAGTGAGAAACCTTTCGTTGCGCTCAATTGCGCCTCTATTCCTAAAGATCTTATTGAGAGTGAAATATTTGGCCACACGAAAGGCGCATTTACCGGAGCGGTGGCAAACAGGGAGGGGGCGGCAAGCCGCGCCAATCGGGGAACGCTGTTTCTCGATGAAATTTGTGAGATGGATCTGGAGTTACAGAGTAAGTTGCTTCGATTTATTCAGACTGGCGTTTTTCAGAGGGTTGGGGGGACGAAGGAGGAGAAGGTCGACGTGCGCTTTGTGAGTGCGACAAACAGAGTGCCTTGGGAAGAGGTGAAAGAGGGGCGCTTTAGAGAAGATCTCTTCTATCGACTTCATGTTATTCCTATTGAGTTACCACCTCTGAGAGTGCGAGGGAAAGATGTTCTGTTACTGGCAAATAAACTACTTAAAGAGTACAACCGTGAGGAGGGAAAGCAGTTTAAAAGTTTCACTACAGAGGCAAAAAAATCACTTCAAAGCCATGATTGGCCGGGGAATGTTAGACAATTACAAAACGTAATTAGACAGGTGGTTGTGCTTAACTCTTCCGACATTGTTGAGGCGTCGATGTTACCTTCGCTATTTAAATCAGACCCAAGCTGCAATCAGGCCCCGAATAAGCCCGTTATTGCTAGTGTAAATCAAGCTTCTGTACTGGATAACCATGAGTCACCCGCTATTGATGAACAGGCCGGAAGCCAAAGTCTGCATTTCGGAGACTCAGGAACAAATAAGCCTGAAACAGATGAACCTGAGGCGATCATTCCTCTATGGCTGTCAGAGAAGCAGACGATTGAAGCTGCCATAGAGCAATGTGATGGCAATGTGCCTAAGGCCGCGGCATTGTTAGATATCAGTGCCTCGACGATTTATCGCAAGCGTCAAGGGTGGGATGAACTACAAGGTGCAGTTTCTGAAAACTAGGCTAAGTGACGATTAGTCTAAGTAGATATAAAGGCGTAGAATCTCAGGCACTGATATTTTTTCTGCAAAAATAAGAAGAGTCATTATGAAGTACCTTGTAGATACTCACGCCCACACTATCGCCTCTACTCACGCCTACAGTACGGTTCATGATTACATCGCTGTGGCGAAACAGAAAGGGCTTAAGTTATTTGCGATAACCGATCATGGCCCGGATATGGCCGACGCCCCCCATTTCTGGCATTTTGTTAATTTAAGAGTACTGCCCAGAATTGTAGATGGCGTCGGGATATTAAGAGGTATCGAGGCAAACATTAAAAATGAGGCGGGAGAAATTGACTACTTCGGGGATTATCTGCAAGAGTTAGATATCGTGCTGGCAGGTTTTCACGAACCCGTGTTTCCACCTTCAGATAAACAGACCCATACCCAAGCGCTGATAAACGCCATCGAGAGTGGTAACGTCGATATTATTACTCACCCGGGGAATCCGGCTTATCCTATCGATATCAAGGCTGTAGCTGCGGCCGCGGCCAGATGCCATGTGGCACTTGAAATCAATAACTCGTCGTTTGAAATGTCCAGAAAAGGCAGTGAGGCTAACTGCGTTGCAATAGCGAAAGCCGTTCGCGATTCAGGAGGGTTATTGGTGATGGGCTCAGACTCTCATGTTGCCTTCAGTTTAGGCGAGTTCTCACAGGCGCTGGCTATCATAAAGGAAGCTGAATTCCCCGAAGAGCGATTGTTAAATAGAGCTCCGGAGGCGCTGCTCGCATTTCTCTCTAAGAGAGGGCATAAGACTCTGGATGATTTTGCTGAGTTGTAGTATCTAGGAACTAGAGCCTAGTTCCTAGATACTAGGCTCTTCTACAGACTAAAAGCTTCTTTCCCAACCCGCGTATACCGTGCCATCCCAGTCGTTGCCACCGGCAGTCTTATATTGGCTATAACCTAAAGTGCCACCCAGTTTCAAGGTTCCTTGGTAGAAAGGACGGTGATAGCTGGTGTCAAACTGATACATCTGTTCATACTCGCCTGGTGATACCGGGTTTCCACCGGGGGATGCGACATCACTACCATCGACATTGAGCTTTAGCCATCTCAATTTGTTGGTGATGTTCTGACCGCCTCCCAGTTGAGTGATCCCACCGATAACTAAGGTGCGAGAGTCGTTATCATAGGTGCTGCCCAGACTCTTACCATAGTATCGATAGCCATCTTTGTAGAAGCCGTGCTCATACATGCAGTTGTATACCTTATCATCAACGCCACATGAAGCCGTGGTATCGGCATATTCGATAAACACACGAGTATTGATATCACTCAACACAAAATCGATACCGCCCATATTGGATGCGTTAATGAGTTTGTGTTTTTCTGTGTGATAATCTTCGTGAATACGCTCATAGTAGATACCGTAAGGGATCCCGAAAGCGGTGTCTGACCAGCGGAAATCATAACCGGCTAACATGTTCTCCTGACCGTTTTCCAGCTCGCCTTCAACCTGGCCACCATTAAACAGTCCATCCCACCAGTCGCCTAAGCTATTACCATAACCTTCGCCGCCCCACTGCATGGTCCATGAGAAGCCGACCTCAAGCTTAGATATTGGACGCAGCGTTCCACGTGCGCCCCAATGTCTGGTTTCTGGGACATAGCGGTCACTCTCCATCTGGCTGAAGCTGGTGGTAAAGGTCCAGGGACCGGCCCAGCTAAGCCAAGGTGTTTCGAAGGCTTCACTGTTATTTCGGCTTAGGGTGATACCCGGCATGGGGCGAGCATTGGTGGTCTGTATTAACCCGGTATCCCAGCCTGGGCCCCAGAATTTCTGTTGCGCACCGGCGCTGACAATCCAGTTGCCGAGCATGACGGCGGCAAAACTATTGTCCAGTCTTGCGCTATTACCATCGATGGGATCGTAGTGGTAACTGGCCGAGACGCGACCGCTGAACCAGTCTTTAGTGACTTCGGCGTTCACTGTCGTTTCTGCCTTGTCGCGGTAGTCCTGGCCAAAACCGATAAAGCGAGTTGTATCAGTCGCCGCTGCGATCTCTACCTTGCTGCTGAAGCTTTGATGGTCATGCTTGTAGGCGTTCATGACTCTTTCAAATGCCATCGCCTGATCTCTTGATAACTGGCTGATATTGGCCTTGTCCATGTCTTGCTTCAAACCCGCCCACATCAAGGGGTAGGTCGTTATGGGTTGCACGATAATGCCCGTATCGGAAAGCAATTGAATGTCGGCTCTCAGCGCTAAATCATCGGGCTCAACCCACCACGCAGCTTGTACCGAGCTGCAACTTAATAGTAATAGCCCGGATAGTATCTTGAGTCTCATTGTGATCCCTTGTTTCATTGTGATCCCTTATGTCATTGCCCGGCATCTTAAGTGATTTGAGAAGAGGGTAAAAGAGGATGTGAATAATTTAACCAAGCATCATGGTTTTCATGCTCTGAGACGTAGGTTTGTAATTCGGTCGTTGCGGGTAGGTTGTCACCATGTTTTGAGGTGGTTACCTTCTCGTTGTTGTTTTTTGCGGGAGAATTTTTAGTATAGTCGGTAAAGCATATTGCTATGTTAAGCGTACAAAACAGCGCGTTGAGAGCCTCAGCTTGTATTATGGAGGGATTAATACGAATGCGGTTCAGTCGAGGTTGCTTTAATTACATAGCCTGCTGACTTAATATCTTAGAATTAGCAAAACTGTGTGGAGTAGAGCCGATGTTACGAATAGGCGTAGATCTTGGTGGAACGAAAATCGAAGTGGTTGTGTTAGATGGTAATGGGAAAGAGCTTTTTCGAAAGCGGATCCCGACTCCCAGGGAGTATATAGCCACGTTGGATGCCATCGAAAGCTTAGTGAATGAGGCCGAATCGACATTAGCGCAATCAGGAAGCGTAGGTGTGGGTATCCCTGGCGTTGTTTCCCCCTTTTCTGGATTAGTTAAAAACGCCAACTCGACCTGGATCAATGGTCATCCACTCGATATCGATCTCGGCGAACGATTAGGGCGAGAGGTCAGGGTTGCCAACGATGCAAACTGTTTTGCCGTGTCCGAAGCGGTTGATGGCGCAGCGGCGGGTAAAGATGTGGTGTTTGGCGTGATTTTGGGTACAGGTTGTGGCGCCGGTATCGCCATTAATGGCAAGGTGCATAGTGGCGGTAATGGCATTGGCGGAGAGTGGGGTCATAACCCACTGCCGTGGATGACGAAGGATGAGTTTAATACGACCTCCTGTTTTTGTGGCAATAAAGACTGTATCGAGACCTTTATCTCTGGAACTGGGTTCGTTAGAGATTTCACGGCCGCGGGCGGAAAAGCTGTCAGCGGTATTGAGATTGCCGCATTAATGAAGAGCGGTGATAGGCCGGCAAAGGCGGCATTCGATAGATATATTGACAGGCTGGCACGCTCGTTGGCACATGTGATTAATATACTCGATCCTGATGTCATCGTACTGGGAGGTGGCGTATCTCATATCGACGCCATCTATCCCCAGCTTCCCGATCTGTTGTCAAAATATGTGTTGGGTAGAGAGTGCCGCACGCCTGTAGTGCAGAATATGTATGGTGGCTCATCAGGCGTTCGTGGCGCGGCCTGGTTATGGTAGACTAGCTCACGATAACGTTAAAATGGATTTTAATTGTGATGTTTTGGTTTAAAAAAATAATCTCTCAGCTCTTTATGCCGGTGCCTTTATTGGTGCTATTACTGTTATTTGCGCTCTTGATATTACGCAACAGAAAGTTAGTTCGTTCAATCCTATCAGTCGCTATTGTGTTGCTGGTATTTTTGAGTAGCTTCACAGGCAGTAATCTTCTGAGTTCTCCTTTGGAGAGCCAATATCCGGTTAATAGCCGCCCTATAGGAGCCGGGTGCCTGGTTATGGTTCTGGGCAGTGGTCATGATGATTCGATAACGGGAACGGCCATTCAGCAGCTTTCATCTACGGCGCTCGCCAGATTAAGCGAAGGGATCCGCCAGTTTAAACTTGGCAGAGATTGTAAATTAGTATTCAGTGGTTGGAGTGGCGGTACCGGCTTACGTTCTCACGCAGAGGTGATGGCAGCGGCCGCGGTAGAGCTGGGTATCCCTAAAAATCGTATTATCACCTTTCCGCTGGCAAAGGACACCATCGAAGAGGCGCAGTTTATGAAATGGGAAGTTGGCAATGTTCCCTTTAGGTTAGTCACTTCTGCCAGCCATATGCCCAGATCTATGACAATTTTTGCCAATGTTGGCCTAAATCCACAAGCGGCTCCGACAGATTTTATAACCCGACAAGGTTATTGGTGGCAATTGGATGCACATAACTTGTGGTCTTCTCAAAGGGCTATACATGAATACGTTGGCCAGCTTTGGTTTGAGATTAAACATCAAAGTGAGATAGGTGTTTCCAATTAAATCGCTGAGATAGATACTCATTAATTTAGGATGACTTTTGGACATTGAAGTAATACAGATCCGCTCGCTGACTAAGCGAAATGCTTTAACCTTAACATTTCTGGGGATGTTGGGGCTGTTTCTCGGGCTTGGCATGTTTCTCTCTTCCAGTGGGTTATTTGCTCCCGGCATGCTCTGTTTTGCCTTGGGGGCGATATCTGCCGTACTCGGTATATTTAAGCTGATCGAACCCGAGATCAGCGTTGAGCTGAATCAAGAGGGGCTTTTTTACCACCATAGACGGGGGAGCCTGTTTATCGGTTGGGATAATGTGCAGCGTTTCGATATTCCTAAAGGCGTGGATGGCATAGATATGATTGAGCTGCCCTTTATCGGCATTAAACTCAAACAGATCAATCCGGTTTTAGACGTTATTCCAGGAAGACTCGCAACGGGACTGCTTACTGAACAGCGTCCCTTACTCATGTCGGCTGTCACCTTAGATGAGAACCTGGAAGAGTTAGAGTCCTATATGAACTCTGAGTTTACTCCCTTAGTCGTAAACGAAGAGCGTTATCGAGGTGTGCTGGCTATGTTCGGTCATCGCTGCGAAATGCTCAGCAAAAATTTAGGCTACCATATCTATATTCCTGTCGATTGTTTAGACAGAACATCTGATGAGTTCATCGGTTTGCTGAGGAGTTACCTTTTGCAGGTTAGACAGGTAAGGGATTAGATTAAGCTGAATGTATCAGGTGTATGTTTTGGACGAAGGGGGAGGAATGTTTTGAACATCCATGTTCACTACTTTCTGTTCACAGAATGTTTCTCTGTAAGTCTGAGTGAATAGATTCAAGTGTTTGAATCAGAATAAAGAGCGAATTTAGCCCGTTTGCAATTCACCTTCAATCTCAGCCTGTTGTGCGTCAAAGCTGTTGAGTAGTGCGACTTCCTCTTTGACCCGCATACCGATAAATTGGCCACCTTCGAAGATCTCCATAGATTCGCAAGCCAGTTCACCTTCGACTGTGCCTGTACTGGTGATGATAAGCTTGCCGCACTTGAGCTTTCCCTTGAAGTGTCCAGCAACTTTTAACTCATCACAATTGAGCTCACCCTCCACATAACCATCGGCTTCGATCGTGATCTTATCCGTTGAACTTATGTTACCGTAGACCTCGCCACCGATTAATGCTTCTCCGGCGAAATGGCTTTCACCGGATAATTTGGTACCTGGAGCGACAAAGGTGAGTCCTGCTGTTTTCTTTTTTCCGAACATATTATTTTTCCGAATAAAATAGTCTATCGCTGACTTCGAGAGATTCAGATACTAACCTTAATTTAACAATAAAAAAACCACTAATATTTGGCACTCTGATGTCATTATTTTGGCTCTGATTATTGTTTTACCTTGCTTAATATTTCACTTTTTTGTTCGAGTATCGTGATTGAATTATTAGGGCAGGGGGCAACGCACGCGCCGCAACCTGTACAGATATCAAGGGTTATCTGTGGTTGAGGCGCTTTGCCTATAGCCGGGATAAAACTGATGGCTCGTGAGTCGCAGGCATCTTTACAGCTCTGGCACCAGATCTCATTAAGGGCGAGACAAGTCTCATTGATATTGGCTGTGATTTTCCAGGGGGAGTCATCTGTAGTGGTAAACAGTGGCTCGGGGCATACTTCGACGCACTTTTGGCAAAAGGTGCATTCATCGATAGCGAAGTCGACTTCAGGAAACCCGCCATCGCCTTTGATAATAATTTTTGTTTCACAGATCTCAATGCATTTGTCGCAACGGGTGCAGATATCGGTAAATTCGATATCTGTTTTGCTCCACGGGGGCCTGATTGCGTTCGACTTTCTTCGGTTAAACAGTCGTCGGCGACTCTGGTTTATCTCACTCATTTACCTGTCTCTTTAAAGAGAGGGCTGGTATCTCTATGCCTCAAGTGTTCGCGGCTAAAGCCGCTCCTACAGGGTAAACATCATATGGAAGCGATACCAACCATTACTTTTTTATCTGGAAACTAAACCATCATTTAGCTGGAATAGCCGTTAGGGTTAGTCGATTGCCATTTCCAGCTACTTTCTGCCATATCTTCCAGTGTGTGGGTGGCTTGCCAGCCTAACTCGGTTCTCGCTTTTTGAGGCGCAGCATAGCAGGCGGCAATATCTCCAGGACGGCGCTCAACAATTTGATATGGAATCGATTTTCCTGAGGCCTTCTCGAAGGCTTTGATCATATCGAGCACACTATATCCTTGACCCGTTCCTAGGTTATAAGTGACCAAACCTGGTTTTGTGTTGAGTTTTTCAAGGGCTCTCAAATGACCCGTAGCGAGATCGACAACATGAATATAATCACGTACTCCTGTGCCGTCATGAGTGGGGTAATCTCCACCAAATACACTCAACTTTTCTCTTTTCCCCACGGCCACCTGAGCAATAAAGGGCATCAGGTTATTGGGAATATCGTTCGGGTCTTCACCGATGCGGCCACTCACATGAGCGCCTACCGGATTAAAGTAACGTAACCGTGCAATATTCCAGCTGGAGTCTGCATGATTGAGATCATGTAAGATCTGTTCAACCATGAGTTTAGATTGTCCATAAGGGTTCGTTGCACCCGTAGGGAAATCTTCTGTAATAGGCAAACTTGCAGGATCGCCATATACAGTGGCCGAAGAGCTGAATACTAAATTTTTAATGCCGTGTTCGGCCATGACTTCACAGAGCACCAGAGTGCCGGTGACATTATTTTCATAATATTTCAGTGGTTGGGCAACTGATTCACCGACGGCTTTAAGGCCTGCAAAATGGATGACTGAATGGATCTGGTGATCGCTGAATACTTTTTGAAGCAATGCCTTGTTGAGTACATCTCCCTGATAGAAAGTCACTGATTTTCCAGTGATACTTTCAACTCTGTGCAGAGCTTCGATGCTCGAATTAACCAAATTATCGACGATGACAACGTTCTGGCCGGAGTTTAAAAGCTCAACCACGGTATGACTACCAATATATCCCGCACCACCAGTGACTAATATGGTCATTAATTTATATCCTTGTCGAAGTCTTCTACCAGCTTTTTCAGATAATTTTTGAAATCAGTTCCAATCTCTTTATGGCGCAGGGCGTGCTCGACGCTGGCCTGCATATAACCTTGCTTGTTTCCGCAGTCGTGGCTTTTCCCTTTCATGTAGTAAGCATTAACCGTCTTTTTCTCCATCATCATGGCGATGGCATCGGTTAACTGTATCTCATCGCCGGCTCCGGCGGGCGTCTTAGCCAATAGTGGCCAAATATCTGCGGGCAGTATGTAACGGCCGACAACGGAAAGGTTTGATGGTGCCTCATCTATGCTGGGTTTCTCTACCAGTTGAACCAAAGGCTTAGACTCTCCGGGTTGAAGCTTCAGCCCGTTAACATCGGCGATACCATATTGGTTAACCTGATCTTCCGGTACACCTTCTACCATTATCTGTCCGGTATCTGTTTGCTCAAAAAGTCTGACCATCTCAGCCAGATTGTCTTTATTGAGGTTGCAACTGGCTTCATCGACGATGACATCCGGCAGTAACACGGCAAAGGGGGCATCACCTACGACAGATTTAGCACATAAGATTGCGTGTCCTAAGCCTTTAGCCTGGGATTGACGTACGCTGATCACCGTCACTCCTTTGGGGCAAATGGATTGAACCTCAGAAAGTAGCTGACGTTTAACACGTCTCTCTAACTGAGCTTCCAGTTCGAAACTTGTGTCGAAATGGTTTTCAATGGGGTTCTTACTGGCATGGGTAACTAATACGATCTCATTGATACCGGCCGTAATGGCTTCATTAACAACATATTGTATCAATGGTTTGTCGACGACCGGCAGCATCTCTTTGGGAATTGCTTTAGTGGCCGGAAGCATCCTTGTTCCCAGTCCCGCGACGGGGATAACGGCTTTACGAATTCTTTGTGGTTTCATTCTTTCCCTTTCATACACTTAAAGCTCAGTAGACATATTTTAATAAAATAACGTGGAAAAGCCATGTTAATAGTGAACTTAGCCCAAAAATGAATATTGAGCCAGTTATTGGCAATAATTGGTGACGAGTTAATCTGTTGTTTTTAAAGAGGTTGCCATGTTGTAAAAAACAACTTGTAAAAATATTGTTACGACCAACGGGTGGCGAAGGACAGAAAATAAACTGTGATGGAGTTAACAAAAACCTCGGTTTGGTCAACTATGAAGATGGGATCCATAAATAAGTAAAACTTACTATGAGTAAAATAACTGAGTATGTGGCCAGGCTGCCTGATGCAAACGGTCACATTCATTATCCACAAGTTGAGCATGATATTTGGCAAGAGTTGTATTTAAGGCAAGTGGGTAATTTGTCTCAATATGCATGTCTTGAATATCGTCAGGGGTTGAAAGAACTGAATTTATCGGGTGATAAGATCCCACAGCTGACCGATATCGATAAGGTGCTCTTAGATACCAGTGGCTGGAAAACCTCCGCAGTACCGGCACTGATCTCTTTCGAGCATTTCTTTAAGCTTCTGGCTAACAGGGAGTTCCCCGTTGCGACTTTCATTCGCAGCAAAGAGGAGTTTGACTACTTGAGAGAGCCCGATATATTTCATGAAGTATTTGGTCATTGTCCATTATTGACTAACCCCTCTTTTGCCCGGTTTTCTCACGCTTATGGCAAGCTAGGATTAGCGGCCAGTAAAGAGGATAGGGTTTTTCTGGCAAGGTTATATTGGTTTACCGTAGAGTTTGGCTTACTCCAAGCTAAAGATGGCTCACTGCAGATCTACGGTGGAGGTATTTTAAGCTCACCCGGTGAGACGCAATATGCGATGGGGGATAAGCCGCAGATAAGACCCTTTAATCTGATAGATGTACTAAGGACGCCTTATCGTATTGATATTATGCAGCCAGTATATTACGCCATAGAGAGCATAAGATTTCTCGATGAGATCGTAAAGATGGATATCATGGCTGGTGTGCGTGAGGCTAAGAAACTTGGATTATTTGAACCGCTTTTTGAACCTAAGTCTAAAGCGAGCTAGTGCTGATAATAATCAAACACCAACTAAAACAATAATTAAAATAAGTTCGTAAAGGAATTAAGATGACAAAATTAGCAGATATGAAGTGTGAAGCCTGTCAGGCTGATGCCCCTAAAGTGACCGACAGTGAACTGGCTGAACTGATGCGTATGATCCCCGATTGGGGCGTTGAAGTCCGTGATGGGATTATGCAGCTGGAGCGGGTATATAAGTTTAAAAATTTTAAATTGGCGATGGAGTTTACCAATAAACTCGCCGAGCTCGCCGAAGCCGATTTTCATCATCCGGGGATCCTAACCGAGTGGGGCAAAGTCACGGTCACCTGGTGGTCTCATTCAGTTAAGGGACTTCACCGTAACGACTTTATTATGGCAGCCAAGACTGACCAGTTGTAAAGTTAAAACTTAAATCCTTATTATCAGTAGGTTAACCATGAGGTGCCTGCTGATAATTCCAACTTAAATTCATTCTACTGTAAACAAGACTTGCCACAATAATCATAACCTTCTAGGGTATAGGCGCCTGAGTTGCTGTCTTTCTCTTTGCCGTATTTATTCTTTGCATTGAGAGTTTTGCACGAAAGCCTAAAAACAATACTCTTAATAAAGGGAAATATTACAGTATGCGTCTTGAAGTATGTTGCTTGGATCGTGTTGGTCTAGCGAAAGATATTTTGGTGGTCTTGGAAGGTTATGGCATTAACTTGATTGCAATCGATGCCAGTAATCAAGGGTTTCTCTATCTGCAATTTGCTGAAGTGAATTTCGATACGCTCAGTGAACTCTTGCCCTCGATCAGGAAGGTTGAAGGCGTTCATGATGTCCGTACCGTCTCCTTTATGCCATCGGAGCAAGAGCATTACGCTTTGAAAACACTGTTAAAGACACTGCCAGACTCAGTGTTTTCTATCGATGTGAAAGGACGCGTTCGGATCGTTAATGAGTCGGCTCTTATGACCGTCGGCATGAGTGAGCACGAAATACTCGATGAGCCACTCAACCATTGGGTTCAAGGCTTCAATTTCAGTCGTTGGCTAAGTGAAACCTTAGTGCTTGCCCAAGCGACGCGTGTCAGCATAGGTCAAAATGAATATTTGGCTGAGATGTTGCCAATTTATCTTCCGGATGAGAGTGATAAATCCATTCTTGCCGGCGCCGTAGTCTCACTTAAATCACCCGCCAGGGTAGGTAAGCAGTTTAACGCCCTGCAGAGTCAAACAACGGGCTTTGAAAGCGTACTTGCCACCAGTGACAAGATGAAAGAGGTTTTGGTTCAGGCCAGACGTATGGCGCAACTCGATGCTCCTTTACTTATTACCGGTGAAACCGGGACGGGGAAAGAGTTGATGGCACGAGCGTGTCATGATGCCAGCATGCGCAGAGAGCACCCCTTCATTGCGATCAATTGCGCTGCTTTACCAGACAGCGCCGCAGAGGAGGAGCTATTCGGATTTGTGAGCAACGGAGAGATAGTCAAGAGGGGCTTCTTCGAGGAAGGTAAAGGTGGCACAGTGTTTCTCGATGAGATTGCCGAGATGTCAAAATCGGCCCAGGTGAAGTTACTACGCTTACTGCAAGATGGCACTTTCAGGCGCTTGGGAGAGGATAGAGAGGTTAGGGCCGATGTCAGGATCATCTGTTCGACTCAGAAAAACCTCGCCGAACTGTGCCAAACCGGAGAGTTCAGAGAAGATCTCTATTACCGAATTCATGTACTGAGCTTTCATCTGCCATCACTTAGAGAGCGAAAAGTCGATGTCATCCCCTTAACCGAAATGTTTTTAGAACATTACAGCCAACAATTGTCGATTCCGATCAGACGTATTTCGGCCCAGTGTCGTGAGCATCTACTCAACTATGCTTGGCCCGGTAATGTCAGACAGCTTAAGAATGCCATCTTTCGGGCTGTATCCATGTGGGATGGGTCTGCCGAGCTATCGGTGGAACAACTCAAGCTTCCCTCCTACGCCGAAGGGTTTGGTTATTTCGATCACCAATTCGAAGGAAGCTTAGATCAAGCCATGAAGCAGTTCGAATCGAGCCTGCTGAGAAGGCTGTATCCGGCTTACCCAAGTACACGCCAGTTGGCTAAGAAGCTAGGCGTGTCCCATACGGCGATTGCGAATAAATTGAGAGAATATAAAATCAGCAAGCAAAAATAGATGTAAAAGCTTGTTGCCAAAATAATGCCGGGTTTTTCATCAGTTTCAGTGTGAAAAGCCCAAGTTTGAGTCGCATAGACAGAATGTAATTATTTGTTTACGGTTTAGTGCTTTCTTGAGGTCGATGTGATTTATGTCACACTATTCCTATCTGTCTATGCTTAGGGTATTTCTGTTAATTAGATAAACATACGAGTTATCGTATGGTGAGATTGTCCACAGGAGCAGGTATGAAGTTAGCCAGTTATGACAATGGTCGTCGCGACGGTCAGTTGATGTTAGTGAGTAAAGATCTATCTAAAGCTGTGGCAGTCCCCGCCATCGCTCATACGATGCAGCAGTTACTCGATGCATGGGAACTGCTTCAGCCACAACTGCAAGAGTTATATGAAGCGTTAAATGATGGCTTGATAGACAGTGCCGTCGATTTTGATGAAGCTAAGTGTTTGTCTCCTCTGCCACGCGCCTATCAATGGGCTGACGGTAGCGCTTATGTCAATCATGTCGAGCTAGTGCGCAAGGCGCGAGGCGCTCAGATGCCCGAGACATTCTGGACCGATCCTCTGGTTTATCAAGGTGGATCCGATTGTTTTATTGCGCCTAAAGCCGATATTCCATTAGCGAGTGAAGAGTGGGGCATAGATTTTGAGTCCGAAATCGCGGTGGTCACCGATGATGTACCGATGGGCGTGACAACTGAGAATGCCGAAAAGCACATTAAACTGTTAATGCTCGTCAATGACGTGTCGCTGCGTAACCTTATTCCTGGTGAGTTGGCCAAAGGATTTGGTTTTTATCAAGCTAAACCATCAAGCAGCTTCTCTCCGGTCGCTGTGACACCGGAAGAGTTGGGTGCGCGCTGGGAAGATTCTAAGGTACATCTGCCTTTGATAACCCATCTGAATGAGTCGCTCTTCGGCCGCCCTAATGCCGGGGTTGATATGACGTTCAACTTCAGTCAATTGGTCTCTCATGTGGCTAAGACTCGCCCCTTAGGCGCCGGAGCGATTATAGGTTCGGGTACGATCTCGAATTATGACCGAAGTGCCGGTTCAAGTTGTTTAGCCGAAACACGAATGTTGGAAACGATAGCAGAAGGCAAGCCATCGACCTCATTTATGAAGTTTGGCGATCGCGTACGTATTGAGATGCTCGATGATAACGAACAGACCATTTTTGGTTCAATCGATCAGCAAGTTGTCGAATACAAAGGGTAATTTACACCGTATTGTGAATAGAAGGCCAATTCATTGAATTGGCCTTTTTTATACTTATTTATCTAGTGTAAGGAATAATTATGTTGAAGCTCTATGGATATTGGCGTTCGAGTGCGGCTTACCGGGTGAGAGTGGCGCTTAATCATAAAGGGCTCGATGCAGAGCTCCTGTCTGTTCACTTAGTCAAAGATGGCGGCGAACAACATAAAGCCGACTATGCCAAGTTAAACCCTCAGGAGTTGGTGCCAGCGCTTATCGATAGCGCTTCAAAGGGAGAGGAGCTGGGGGCTTTCGTATTGTCTCAATCTCTAGCCATCATCGAATATCTTGATGAAAAATACCCCGAAAATGCATTACTTCCTCAAGATCTTCATGATAAGGCGATTGTTCGCTCTATGGCGATGTCTATAGCCTGTGAAGTGCACCCGCTCAATAACCTCAAGGTACTGCAGTACCTATCGAAAGAGCTCACTGTCGATGATGAGGCTAAGTCGGCCTGGTACCATCACTGGATAGATGAAGGCTTTGGTGCATTCGAGAAACAGTTGGTTAAATATTCGGGTCGTTACTGCTTCGGGGATAATATTACTCTGGCGGATCTGTGCTTGATCCCCCAAGTGTATAACGCCAATCGTTTTAATATCGACCTGTCGCCATACCCAAATATTACGCGCATTGTAGAGAACTGTAATCGACTGGAAGCATTCATCAAAGCCACTCCCGAAAATCAGGATGACGCCAGCTAACGGCATGTTAAGGGTGGGGCGCTGATTGGCTGTTCCACCCATCTTTATTTTTTCTATTGTCCCTTTGTCCGCTCTTCTTCCTGTGCCCGCCTAAATTCCCCCACCGTGCCGCTCTATTTCTTTAAATCCTATCTTATGAAAGCAGTCATATTGTGATTAAAGAGTATCGTGGTTATAAAATGAGGTGATTTAAATTATTGTTCTTAACATTAATAGTTTTCAACATTCTGCATGGTGACTTTAAAGTTGGGTTTCAATAAGAATTAAGTGGGTTGTTTTTTGTGAGACATTTAATTCATCAGATTTTATTATTTGTGGAATTAATTGGCGTGCTGATTTTTTGAAGCGATTAATTGAAGAGGAGGTTTCATGTTAGTAATTATTCCGATTCAGTTTCTGTGTGTTTATTTCGTTTTTATTCGTCTTTTGAATATATTCCAGTTTAAAATAATTCCTTTTTTTAACGCGTCCGTTGAATTAGGTTTTAATCGTTGTGAAAAATTGATTTCATATGATTTTTATTATTGTTTTGTATGTTGAATATGGTGAGCCAGTTATAATTGGCTCCGGTAAATGTTATGTTTAATGACATGTCCCTCTCTTTTCTTTGGTTTAACTATCTGTATTTCAGCTCTTTTTTGTTCTAAGCTCTACGTGAGCTCTAATGCGTCCCAAGCAAATTGAATACTGGTTTGCTGTTAGTTTTTGCCAGTTTCATATTCCTTAATAATACTAATTTGAAGAATTTGTAATTTATCTTTGTTTAACTTCTCAGGCGTTCACAGTACGTCCATAGTTTTATCGCTTATTTTTCGTGTTAATTCCATGTTTGTAGAAATAAACTTATGTCACACTTTTGTTTGTTTTTTGTTGTTTTGTTTTTTGCAGGTGAATATATTTGTTCCGAAATCCCCCTGGTTATTTCGTTGAGAATGTTATTCGTTCGTCGATTCTTGCTTTTATTAATGGTCAATGTCGTTCTGCTCTATGAGTTTAGGTGTAGGAATAAACACCTTGGGTGATATTTGAAGTTCAAAGTTCAAAGTTCAAAGTTCAAACTTTAAAATAATAAATAAAAAACTGTTTAATCACTAAAATATCAAAAGGCGAAGATAATGATGCAACTCCGTATTTATTGCTTACTTTGCGCGATAGCCGCTCTAATGCTGACATCCTTCTCAATACAGGCTGTTCCCTGGGATCAATTACCTGCAGAGCAGCTAACAAAGAAGCTGGAGACTAAATTTTCCGAAGGCAAATATTCTAAAAAAGGTGCCGATACTTGTCTGATGTGCCACAAGAAAAATAACACTGTGATGGCATTGTTCGACGGGGTTCATGGTCAAGTGACACACCCAGACTCACCAATGACCGGTCTGCAATGTGAAGCCTGTCATGGCCCCCTCGGGAAGCACAATAAGGGCGGGAAGGAGCCCATGATTGCCTTTGGGAAAGACAGTAAGCTCGATGCCACCAGCAAAAACAGTACTTGCCTCGGATGTCATAACGATCCACAGCAGATGGCCTGGTACAGCAGTAGTCATAATCTCGATGAGGTGGCCTGTGTGGATTGTCATCAAATCCATACAGCCAAAGATCCGATACTGGATCCGCAAAATATCAACGATACCTGTATCGGTTGTCACCCTCAGAAGAAGGCGGATATGAACAAGCGCTCATCTCATCCGCTGAAATGGGATCATATGACCTGTATCGATTGTCATAATCCACACGGCTCCATGGGAGAGAGTGCCCTCAATCAAATCACGATTAATGATACTTGCTATAGCTGTCATGCCGAGAAGCGTGGGCCCTTTCTTTGGGAGCATGCACCCGTCACTGAAAACTGTGCCAGTTGTCATAACCCTCACGGCAGTGTGAATGAATCATTGCTCAGCAGCCGCGCCCCCCAGCTTTGTCAGCAGTGTCATATGGATGATGGTCACGCCGGCCGCGCTGCGCCGCTCGATGGCCAAGACGCTTTCGGTGGTGGTAAGAGTTGCCTTAACTGTCATAGCCAAATTCACGGCTCTAACCATCCTGCCGGCAGCAAGCTGCAGCGTTAATTGAGGAGTAAAATACATGAGATACAAACTAAACCTCATCACCCTTGCACTCGTCTCAGTGTCCGGCAGCGCGATGGCCGCCGATTTTAGTGTGAACAAGGCCAACACCAGTGGTGTTAACGCTGACAAATTTCAATGTAAGCGCTGTCCTGATACAACAGGCTACCGCGGTAGTGTTGAGCTAGGCGCGGCTTATAGTGACAGTGATGATATTCATAGTGCTAATGCACTCAACAGCGAGGATGGCACCCATGGCGTGCTGAATGCTGATGTAAGGTATCGCGGCAAAACCGGTTACCGAGCCAAAGCTCAGGCGACTAATCTAGGTCTTACTAACAGCCGTGCTTACCTTGAAGCGGGTAAGGTTGGTAGTTATCAAGCCGAGTTAGATTACCGTCAGCTAAGCCAATATCAACACGATAATGTGAAGAGCAACCTCTGGTATGCCGATGGGACGTTAACCCGGAGTGCCCAGGTGCAAACCCAAGAGTTATCGCTTAAGCGTAAACAGATTGGGATGGATCTATCGGCCGGGTATCAGTGGGGCGAGCAAGACTACCAAGTCTTTGCCCGTTATAGCCAAGAAGAGAAGACAGGTTATCAGAGCGCGAGCATGGTGACGCCGCGTCCCATTAATTTTGGCAAGCCTGTCGATGCCACAACTGACAAGCTCACTTCGGGCCTGAGCATCAGCGGTCAAAATTGGCTGACTTCGCTGAATTATCAATACAGCGAATACGATAACCAAATCGATTCTCTGAGCCTGCCTTATCTGGCTGATATCTACGCGCCGGCACCGGATAATAGTGCCTATCAACTTAGCCTGTCAGGTCAATACTTGTTTAATCGCACCGCCATCAGTACTCAGCTTGCGACAGGACGAATGATACAAGATGCGGCTGTGATTCAAACCACAGGTAACCCTATCCAGAACTGGGATGGTCAGGTCGATACCACTGATGGCAAGCTGGCTATCACCTCGGTTCTGGATAATCGCCTCCGCCTTGGCGGAAGTGTCAGCTACTCCAAGCGTGATAACAAGAGCTCGGTATGGGAATTTGCTCAACTGGAATCTGACGGTATCAGCGGCGCCTTCAAGCAAAACGTGCTGCTGGATACGGAAAATTTGAATTACAAAGTCAACGTTAGCTATCGCATCAATAGCGACTACCGCCTACAAGCAGGTTTTGACCGCGAAGAGTTAGAGCGTAGCCACAGTGCCCGCGAGCAAACCGATGAAAGCACCGTCTGGACCAAGCTCGATATCCGCAGCTTTGCCAGCAGCAAGCTCAAGCTTAAAGCCAGTTTCAGCCAGCGTGATGGTAGCCAATATCAAGCCAGCGGTCTGACATCGAGCATTGAAAACCCACTACTGCGTAAGTTCTATCTTGCAGACCGTGACCGCAGCGCTTTTGAAGCTAAGTTCAATCACGCCCCAGCAGATTGGATTAACGTCAGCCTTATTGGCCGCTATGCCGAAGATGATTACAGCGATACCGCCCTAGACCTCACATCATCGAAAGACTACAGCTACAACCTCAATGCTGATATGCAATTTGATAAACGGCTATCGGGCTACGCCTTTGCCGGTCAGCAGTGGATCGAGTCACAACAAAATGGCAGTCAGAGTATTAGTGCGTCCGATTGGTCAGCCCAAGTTGATGATGAGTTTATCAAGCTGGGGGCGGGAATGAACTACACCGGGCTAATGCAAGACAAACTGAACCTGGGCTTGGATTACTTGTTCGCGAACTCAAGCAGTGACAAGCAGGTGGTTTATGTCAGTACTGAGCCTCAAAGTGATTACTACTCCTACAGCCACAGCGCAGAGCTGTATGCGAACTACAAAGTCAGTGAGCAGCTCGGCGTAAGGCTGGGTTACCAGTTCGAACGTTATTACGACACCGACAATGCGCAGGTCGATGTCAATGCCATAGATGGGTTAACGACTCTGGGCAAACTTAACCATAACTATAACGCGCACCAGGTGATGTTGTCGTTTAGCTACCAGTTGCGCTAATGCCAGCAGCTAATCATTACTAATGAGGAAAAAATAATGGAACGCAGAAGTTTCTTAAAAATGAGTGCCGCTATGGGCTGCGCCGCGACGGTGGCAGGCTGTAACTCCAGCTCAAGCGATGTCGAAGTTGTCCCTCCGGCCCCTCTGCCACCGATCACGGAGGAAAAATTAAACTGGTCTGCCTGCCTGGTGAACTGCGGTTCAAACTGCCCGGTCAAGGTCTTCTCAAGAGATGGGGTGATCACCCGTATAGAATCACAGTTTACCACCGACGATGAGTATGGTAATCACGATGTGCGCGCCTGTTTGCGAGGGCGTGCGCTGCGTAAACGCGTGTATGCTCCAGAAAGGCTCAAGTATCCAATGAAACGCGTCGGCCCCCGTGGCAGTGGCCAATTCGAGCGCATCAGTTGGGATGAGGCCTTGAATATTGTCGCCGAGAGGTTGCAGGGCATTATCGATCAATATGGCAATGAAGCCATTTACAATATGCTGGGCACCGGTACTTTTGGTCACTTCAAAAATCAGGAGATGGTGCAACGCCTGATGAATGCCATGGGAGGTAACTTAGGTTGGTACGGCGTCTACAGCTATGCACAACTGTTTGAAGCCTCAACTTACACCTTTGGCAACCCCTATGTTGGCTTACAGGGCAGCAGTGTAGCCGAAATGCAAAACTCTGACTTGGTGTTGTTCGTCGGTTTTAATCCGTCGGAGATCCGTATGAGTGGTTCCGGGATGAGCTATGATTTCTTGCATCACAAGCAAAAAACAAACTTCAAAAGTATCATCATAGATCCGCGTTATACCGATACCGCCCTGGGTAAGGAAGATCAGTGGGTCCCCATCCGCCCTGGCACCGATGCGGCCCTGTTCGAGGCGCTGGCGTTTGAATGGATCACTCAGGGTAAAGTCGACCAGGCCTTCTTGGATAAGTACTGCGTTGGTTATGATGAGAAAACCATGCCGGAAGGCGTTGGCTACGAGGAGAGCTATAAGTCTTACATTTTGGATAACGCCACTGTCGGCGATCTGACCCCGGGAGTGAATGCCAAGACGCCTGCCTGGGCGGCTGGTATCACAGGGATCCCTGAGCACACCATTATCGAGTTGGCCAGAGAAATTGCTGCGGCCAAAGCACCATTCATTCAGTTAGGTTTGGGATTGAACCGTCAGGCCGCCGGTGAAAACAACATGCGCGCCGGTTATATGCTATCCATCCTGCTGGGCAAGATTGGCTTGCCGGGTACTTCCAACGGCGGACAATGCAAGGGGGGATTTTTCGTTGCGCCGAAGTCGCCAGTGGGTCCTAACCCGATAACTAAACAGATCTCCATGTTTACCTATGTGCAGGCCGTCGAGGACGGCAAAAATATGTCGGTATTGAAGGATGGGGTACGTGGGGTCGAGCTGGATGAAAATGGTGATGGCAAGCTGGGCACCGATATCAAGGCGATCGTCAACTGGTTCAGCAACTCTATGGTGAATCAGCATTCCGATGTCAATCGAACCCGCGAAGTCCTCAAGGATGAGAGTAAATGCGAATTCATTCTGGTGGTCGATAATGTGATGACTACGAGCGCCACGTTCGCCGACATCATATTGCCGGATACCACCTGGCTTGAGGATGAAGAGCTGGTCAATCAAAATAACGCGGGAGGCGATACGGCGACCTTAATCCAGATGAGTTCGGGTATCGAGCCCCTGTTCGAGAGCCGTCACAACTACGAGATCTGCACCGAGATAGCCAAGAAAATGGGGGTTGAGCAGGAATTCACCCAAGGTAAGACGCAGCAGCAGTGGCTGGATGAGATGTACGCCGGCGCAAAAGCGGCCAACCCTGGTTTGCCCGATAAAGAGGTGATGCTGAAGCAAGGTATTTATCGCAAGTATCTGCCCCACGGTAGCCATATTGCGTTGAAGGATTTTCGTGATGATCCTGAGACCAACCGTCTCTACACGCCCTCAGGTAAGCTTGAGATCTACTCTTCACGACTGGCACACAAGGCCAGAACCTGGGAGCTCAGAGAGGGCGATGTGATCTCGGCGCTGCCCAAATATACCCCGACCTGGGATGGCTATGAGGACAGTGAAACCCAGGAAAAATATCCATTGCAGCTCACCTGCTACCACACTAAGGGGCGGGTTCACTCCAGTTATCACAATATCCCCTGGCTCAGGGAGGTGGTGCAAGATGCCGTGTGGATGAATCCACTCGATGCTCAGGCGCGAAACCTGAAAACCGGCGACTTGGTACATGTCTTTAACGATCGCGGCACCCTGGAGGTCGAAGTTAAGGTGACGCCCCGGATCATGATAGGTGTCACTGCACTGGGCCAAGGTGCCTGGTCGAAATTTGAGGATGGCATCGATAAGGGAGGCAATATCAATACCATAACCTCACAGCGCCCCACGCCTTTGTCGAAAGGCAATCCGCAGCACACTAACCTGGTTGAGATCCGCAAAGCCTGATAGGAGTTAACAATGAGTAATAATGTTCAATACGGCTTTTATGTCGATTCAAGCAAGTGTACGGGTTGTAAGACCTGTCAGGTAGCGTGCAAAGATCGTAAGGACCTGCCCGTCGGCATCAACTGGCGCCGCGTGTATGAGTATGGTGGCGGTCTGTGGACCGAGAATGCCGATGGCACTGTCAACCAGAATGTGTTCGCCTACTATTCCTCTATTGGGTGCAACCATTGTAGCGAGCCCGCCTGTGTCAAGGCTTGCCCGACGGGTGCCATGCACAAACGCAAACAAGATGGTCTGGTGCATGTGGCGTCAGAGTTATGTATTGGCTGCGAGAGTTGCGCCCGTGCTTGCCCCTATGATGCGCCGCAGATAGACAGGGCCCGTAAGGTGATGACCAAATGTGATGGCTGTTATGAGCGGCTGGCCGAAGGTAAGAATCCAACCTGTGTTGAGTCATGTCCGATGCGCGCCATCGACTTTGGCACTATGGATGAACTCAAAGAGAAGTACCCGGATGCGGTGAAGCCCAACTTCGCGCCTTTACCCAGCAGTAGTATTACATCCCCTAATCTGTTGATGAAACCGAATCGCCATGCCCGCGCCAGTGGCAGCATAGATGGTGTTGTCTTAAATCATTCAGAAGTGTAATGGGTCATCGGCGTCCTGTGGGCGTCGCTTGCTAAAATTTGTAAACAAACAGAGGAACCTATGTCAACTTTGACCAGAGACACTTACCTTGAGTATCAGGGGGTCGCTCGTATATTACACAACGTACTGTTCTTTGATCCCAGCATCGATCTTATCGGTAGTTTTATTGCACATAAGAGCATAGACAGTTGGCCAGACTATTCCCATGATGAGAGTGAGTTGCAAGCTAAAGAGCTGATTAAAAACTACCTGAAACACTGGAGTCCGGAGCAGAAACTGTCATTGAAACTGGATTACGGACAATTGTTTTATGGACCAGGCGATCCCAGTGCCGCCCCCTGGGGCTCAGTTTATTTAAGTGAGAAGCAACTACTCAATGGTGAGTCGACCCTGTCTTTGATGAATTTCTACCGGGAGAGGGGCATTAGGTTTGAACTGGACTCGAATCAGCCAATCGACCACCTGGGGTTATTCTTCGCCGTACTGGATCAGATCTTCGGTCAACTGTCCGAGGAGGGTAATCCTGAGCTAACTGGCATATGCATTGTTTTACTACAGCAACATCTACTGCCCTGGTCCGATCGCTGTCTCGAGTTAATGCATCACCACGCCGAGAGCGATTTTTATCGGGGTATTGCTCTGTTGACTAAAAGTTATCTGGAACAACTAACGAAGTCACTGCAAATTGTGCCGATATCGGCTCAGTTGTTTCGTTAATCCATAGCTGTTTCGTTAATACATAGTAGTGAGGGCTCATGAACTTTATAAGATCTGTCGGTGAACAGTGGAAGAAATCTGAGTTTGCTGAAAAAATTGCTTCAGTACTCGAAACTGAGGTGCGACATCTGTTCTGCGGCGCGACTAATATAATGGCAGTGGCAAACCTTATTGCAGCCATGAGCTACTATGGTCTGGATGACGAGTTCCTTGACGAGTTCCTTGACGAGTTCCTTGAGGAGAGCCTCGATGATGCTCATATGCTCATCATCTTATTCGATTGCTTTAGGCTGCTGGTGGTCAAACAGATTGAGCACGATAAGCTCAACCAAGCCGAACACCTTATCGTTCAAATTGCTAAACACTATGCTTCTAAATCCTATGCTCCTAAAACCAGTGCCTCTAAAAATGAGCTGGGTTGCACGGCTGAACTCAAGCTGTTTCAGGAGCATATCTGTACTCTATGTCAGAAGCTTGAGAAGCTGCAAAGTCTGAGACGTAGCCAATATCGCAGCATGGGGAGAAACGCTTAAAGGCAGATACCGTCATCTGTCAGAAGGCTGAATATGATGAACAACAAGCTAATTTATAAATTCGTGGGCTCCCTCAGGCTCTGACCCCATTTATTACCACTTATTATTAAGATGAACAGATAAAATTAATATCAAATGACTAATCCAGCAATCAAGAAAATCAGTGAACTCGATGTATTTTGTTTACAGGTATTTAAAATCATTTTTCAAACCGGTCATGCGAATGCAGCAGCAAAAGAGCTCAATGTATCTGCGCCTAAAATCAGTCGCTGCCTAAACATTTTACGGGTGACGTTTGATGATCAGCTTTTCTATCGTCGTCAGTTTGGTTTGAAACCGACTCCGTTAGCCGAGCATCTTTTTGAGCCCATCTGTCGGTTTTGCTACTCGGTAGCAAAAATTGAACAAGTAGCGTTTGAAGTAAGCCATCATGACTCAACTCCCATTCTTAATATCGCGGTGACGCCGGGCATCATGGCGAGTCTCTCTCTGATTTTATCCAATAACTATTCTCTTAATCCCATTGGTAAAATTCGGCTCCATCCATGGAAAGATGACTCTGCCGAGTTAATTCACAGTGGGGAGCTAGACTTAGGGGTGACCTTAGATACCTCTTGTCACCATGATCTTAATTTTGAACATTTAGGAACCTTAGACTCCGTTTATCTGGTCGGAAATGTGAGGCACCCCATTTGGGCATTACTTCCTCATTTTACCTTAAATGATATTTGTAAATACCCCTTTCTTTATCTGGAATGTAAGGGGTTCAATGACAAGATGGCCCCTCTGGAGGTCTATAGCCACCAATCGGGAATAAAGCCTGTAAGTGCTGAAAAGGTTACAGGTAAAGAGCAGTGGTACAGCAACTTATTGACCATGAGTAGTTTGGCATTTATCCCAGCGGTAGAGGCTGAAATTTATAAAAATATGCCCGGGATCCATGTCGAGCGATTACCCGAAGTTGAGGTAAATAAGCTTCATGGTAATGTGCTACCCCCAAAATACTATTTAATTGAAAAACCAGTTTCTCATCGCCGATACACAGTTGAAAACAGGGGGGTAATAATCAATACCATTAAAGAGCTACTGGCTTCTTCATGATTATTGGCATTGATTCTTCTTATCGAAATAACCTTTTGAATATATTGAAATTAATATATCTAAATCTTTAATTACCAGTCACAATTTAACTACCTGATTACATCATTTATTTTGGGTTCTTATATATTGGTTTGACTGCGAATGCAGGAAAAACTTATTTAGGGACTGATGATGAACTTAATACATTTTAGAACAACACGTAAGGCGCTGGTGTTTGCCAGTATGCTAGTAATGCTGTCAGCTTGTGGAGATGATGACACTGAGGTAATTATTGTAGAGGTTCCAGTTGAAACACCAGTTGAGACACCAGTTGAGACAGTGCCCGAAGAGGTTGTATTAGAGTATATTGGAACTGAGAAATGCCTTGCTTGTCATTCAGATAAGAAATCATTCTTAGAGACAGGTCATAACATGATGCTAACGGAGGTTGTTAACGATGAGCAGCCTCTATATCCCTTCACATCTGTAAACGGTGCTGCTGATGTTATTGAGGGTCTTTTCAATACACTTGGTGATCCTGATGGCTGGAAGGATGTAGGGTATGTTCTTGGCGGGACAATAACGGCTAATCTCTTTATTGATAAGAACGGCTACATTATGAACGGTCAAAAGGCTGGTATGATGCTAAAGCCAAAGGGAACGCAAATCACCTCTGAAATGATGATGCCATACATAAGGAGCACTGAGCCGGACGGTCATCCCTATGGGCCGTGTGGTAGATGTCATACCACAGGCTGGAAAGCTTATACCTCTGCCTCTGGTGACGAAAGAAACTTGCATATGCAGAATGATATGGATGGAATGCAAGGCACGTTCGCTATGACTGGGATTCAGTGTGAAAGTTGTCACGGTGCAGGTAGTGAGCATATCAAAGGGCCTTTAAAACATAACATTGTTAAAATAGCTGAAGCACGAATTGCAGAGGATTTTCTTGCTGAAGATATGGCGAATGGTAAAGCTGTTTCATGTGTTGAGTGCCATACAACTGAAGATGCGCGAAGACTGTACCCTGATTATGTGACAGAGTATGAGCACGCATTCGGTGAGGGTACTATGAACTCACGTTTACCAGTTGTAGGTGAGTTTGGTCAGCCTGAAGGACGTAAAGATGATGTTAGTGGTGGCGGTAGACATGCGGCGGCAACGCTTAAACGTGTTGACCCTAATACAGGGGTTGCAATGGGTAAGAAGGCCAGCTTTAACTGTTCAACCTGTCACAATCCACACCAATCAGCAGTAAATCATGATAAAGCTGGCCATGTGAACGCGATGGTTAGACAGTGTACAGACTGCCACACTAAAGGGTTTGCAGATGTTCAGGGTAGTGATATTGCATCGGCAGCACATGAGTTTGTAGCTGAGTGTACAGATTGCCATATGCCTAACAACTCTCATCTGCTTAAGATTGACCTTGAGGGGGCAAAGGACGACCCAAGACACTTCTCAGCAGACGGTGAGTTTCAAATGCCTTGGCTTCGTGCTTGGGACAGTTGTTCAGGTTGTCATGCGGAAGACTATGATGCAAGAGCGCAGAAGATCGGTAAGATCCATAAGGATGTAGGCTTCTGATAAGTGTAAAATGTAATGCCAGCTAATCAGCTGGCATTTCTACCTGTGCAATAAGTGGGGTCATAACAAGTGAGGCATGATGACCGCTGAGAATGCTCTCATAAAGTCTGACATCATCTATAGAAATCTTGAGTCGAACACCTGAACATCCAAACTGCAAAACATTATGCCTCTGAAGCGTATGCCTCTAAAATTAGCTGGGTTATACGCCGGAGTTCAAGCTGTTTCAGCAGCAAATTTCGATTTATTCAGAGATTTGAGAAACTTTAAAGTCTGCGATGTAGCCAATATCTAAGTATGGGGAGAAACGTTTAGTGGCTGATACCGTCTTTAGCCAGATGGCTGAATAATAAAAAGCCAGATGTTTTAAGGCAAAAGACCCAAAGTACCTCCCAAATCACCTCCTCTTCAAGCATAAAGGGCTATACTCATGATGTTATGAGTATTTTTTCATATTTAACAGCATGTTAAATGTTGTATTCTGCACTATCGCCGATTTTGTGGAATTATTTCACTGCCAATTAGTTTGCTCTGCTTTTAAAATAAATTCTTTAATTGAGGAATAGTGTATGCCTGATAGCAAGAACAGAGTGGGGCGCCCTAGTGGAGAGACTCAAAATCGCGATAAACTTGTTCAGGCTGCGAGAGCACTTTTCGTCGAGCGAGACTACTCTCAGGTCACCATTCGTGATGTCGCGGCGCTTGCAGGCACAGATCCTGGCCTTATTCGCTACTATTTTGGCTCTAAAGAAAACTTGTTTACCGCTATGCTCAGAGAGACCGCGGCACCTGTGAAGCAGCAGCTCAAAAAGGTGATTAAAGAAAAAAAGGCGGGTGGCCCAGCCAGCTTTATGCAGACCTACTATCAAGTTATGTCGGCTTATCCTCATTTTCCAAGGTTAATCTTTCGCCTGGCAGGCTTGGATCAGAGCATTCCTGAAAATAAAGAGATCACCAAGGTGTTCAACGAAATCGTCGATCTGGATGACATCATGATGTTCGATAAGCTCAAAGAGAGAGGGCTGCTACGGGACGATGTCGATAGTCTGTGTGCTCAACTGAGTTTTATTTCGATGACGATATTCCCATTTCTTGTACCCGAAGAGTTATTGAACAGACTCGGTGTACAGCTCACGCCAGAATTTTTAACTAAACTTGCAGAGCAAAATACTAATCTGCTTGCAAGTGGCTTGATGGCTACAAAGGACAATAATAATGACCAGTAATAAGAAACGTTTTCTGCTCCCCGGTATTCTGGCCGGAATGTTTATTTTGGTCTTAGCTGTCGTCCTAAAACCATCCCCTCCGGTTGTCCAGGGTTATGATAAAGCAAGGGCTGTTGAAGTTCTTACGCTTGGCAAAACAGAGCTGGCCCCAAGAATTCAGGGGTTTGGTCGCGTAACCCCTAAACACATATGGCAAGCCGTCGCCGAAGTGGGGGGGAAAGTCATCTATCGTCATCCTCAGCTCGAAACGGGTCGGATGTTACCAAAGGGGACTTTGGTACTTGAAATTGATCCTCTGGAATATGAATTGAAGCTGGCACAGGCGCAGGCGAGTCTTAATTCGACACAAGCGCAGCTGACGAGGCTCGAACAGCAGGAGCGAAACCTCAACTCTAGCCTGGAGATAGAGAAACAGAAGCTTAAGCTGGCTGAGCAGGAGTATGAGCGTAAGCTCACCCTCAAGAAGCGGAACCTGGTATCGAGCTCTGAACTTGAAAGTCAGCATCAGTCTCTTTTGGTGCAAACCAAGCTGGTGGAAGATCTACAAAACTCAATCAAACTTCTTCCTGATGACAGAAAAGTGACCCAGGCGCAGCAGAGTGTGGATATTGCGCAATTAGAAGATGCCCGCAGAAGGCTCAAGCAAACTAAGGTGGTGCTACCTTTCGATGCCAGAGTTTCCGATATTAATATCGAACAAGATCAGGTCGTTGCTTTGGGCTCTACTATGCTAATCGCCCATAAACTCGGCACTGCGGAGATCATGGCTGAAATATCACTGCAGGACATGCGCACCTTAGTGAGCAGTATTCAAATGATCCCGGAGGAGCATAGCCTGCCCTCATTTGAGCTTCTGGAATTGCAAGCCAATGTTGAGTTTCAGGTCGGCAGTAATCGTTTTACCTGGCCCGCTAAAGTCACCCGGGTGGCTGAGACAGTTAATCCAAATCAGGCAACCATTGGTATCTACCTTGAGGTCGAGCAGGACTTTCGTCAACTTAAGCCATTCAGCAGGCCTCCTCTGACGAAGGGCATGTTTGTGTCAGCTCTGATATACGGTCAGGCAAGGCCTCACTTCATCGTACCAGAGAGAGCATTACGCGGTGACAAGATATACCTGATGAGCTCGGATAATAAGCTGATGATCAAACCTGTGAAAACCCTGTTCCGTAATCAGGACAAGGTCGCTATTCAAGCCGAAGTGGCTGTGGGTGATAAAATTGTGCTCAACGATCTCATTCCCGCTATTCAGGGGATGGTTTTAAAAGATATCTCATCAGACGTAAATGCTAATGATGCTGAGCAGTCTCAGGTGACTCAAGAGGAGGCTGGTCAGTGATAGCTTACATCACCCGTCATCCGACATTAGCGAACCTGTTGATGCTCACCCTGCTTCTGCTCGGTTTACTGAATCTGGGCTCGATAAAACGTGAAACATTTCCTGAGTTTGCGCCTCCCTATGTTACTGCGACTGTTGTCTATCCCGGCGCATCCCCGATTGAGGTGGAAGAGAGCCTATGTCTGCGTATGGAAGATGCGGTCGATGGGCTGGGCAATGTCGAAGAGGTGAAGTGTGACGCGCAGGAAGGCGTCGCATCTATGACCATCAAGCTGGACGCTCAAGCGGATATAGGGCGATCTCTGGTTGATGTGCAGACGCAGATCAATGCGATTAAAAACTTTCCATCACAAATTGAGCCGCCGGTTGTTAAAGAACTCGACTGGGCCGAGCCCGTTGTGGATATCGCTATTTCAGCCGATGCCAGCTGGCCACACCTTAAGAGCTACGCCGAGGAGCTAAAGCGTCGTTTGAAAATCGATGCCGGAGTGAGTCTGGTATCGGTTGCCGGTTTCTCTGACCATCAATTACGGGTTGAACTCAATCAAATCGATATGCGCCGTCTGGGGCTGACTGCGGCTGACATTGCTGATAAATTGGGTCGACAAAATGTGAAGGTGCCGGCCGGTAATATTGAGCTTAAAGATAAAAACCTGCTTCTCAGATTTGATGAGCGTAAAGTCACACCAAAAGCGCTAAAGCAAACCATCGTGGCTTCTACCAGCGACGGCAGCGTGGTTCGACTCGGAGATATTGCTACCGTTACTGACCGATTCGAGCTAGATGAAGAACATATTCTGTTTAACGGTCAGCACGCGGCCATACTCAAGGTGCAAAAGAATAAAGCCGATGACGCGTTAAGAATAAAAGAGAAGGTCAGCAGTTTTATTGACCAGGAGCGTTTACGTGCGCCAGATGGTGTCAGTCTGACGCTGACGAACGATCTCTCTTCACTGCTAAAAGATCGTCTGGATATGATGTTAACCAATGGTTGGCAAGGGATCATCCTGGTCTTCTTCAGCATGTGGTTATTTTTCTCTTTGCGTTACTCTTTTTGGGTATCGGCAGGTCTTCCCGTCGCCTTTCTGGGCGGCATCTATTTGATGAGTCTCTTTGGCGTTTCCATCAACATCATGAGCTTAGTGGGTTTGCTTATGGCAATCGGTATCATGATGGATGATGCCATCGTCATCGCCGAGTCTATCGCCTCCCATGTCGACAGGGGCTTAGCGCCCCATGATGCCGTGGTTCAGGGAGTCAAAAAGGTTGCACCGGGAGTGGTCTCCTCATTTCTGACCACCATTTTAATCTTCAGTAGCCTGCTTGGACTGGATGGTCAGATGGGGGCCGTACTCTCGGCTATCCCGACGGTGCTTATTATGGTGCTCAGTATCAGTTTGATTGAAGCATTTTTGATCTTGCCCAACCATCTGAACCATTCATTGGGCCATGCTCCTTCGATCGAGGCGAGAGGCGAGCTTAAATTTAAGCGGTATTTCTTAGTTAAATTCGAAGAGTTTCGTAATACTACACTCGTCAATGCCGTTAGGTTTGTGGTTCATTGGCGCTACGCAAGCGTCGGTATAACCTTAGGTATTCTCCTTTGCTCTGTCGCGCTCGTCGCGGGTGGAGTACTGAAATTTGTGCCTTTTCCTGAGCTCGATGGTGATATCGCAGAAGTTAGAATCATTTTGCCACCGGGAACGCCGTTGAGTCAGACTCAGCAGGTTGTTAAGCAAGTTATCCTCAGCGCGAAAGAGACTGGAACACGCTATAGCGAAGAGGTAGAGGAGGGCGTGGAGCTTATCCAGGATATTACGGCTCAATATAATTTTAATGCCGATGCGGGAGAGAAGGGACCTCATGTGGCAACGGTAAGGTTAGATCTCTTGTCGGCCGAAATTCGTAATACACTGATAGACGATTTTATCCAAAATTGGCGAGATAGTACTGGTGAACTGGCAGCGCCTTTGTCTATGGTATTTAAGCAGCCAACAATGGGGCCAGCCGGTCGTGATATCGAGGTTCGCCTGCAGGGTGACGATCTGGATATGCTGAAGAAAGCTTCGGTGTCGCTGCAATCTTATCTTGCTCAGTTCGATGGTATCAACGGCATTCTCGATGATATGCGTCCGGGAAAAGAGGAGATTAAGGTGAGTCTCAGACCCGGAGCGGAAACCTTTGGCATAGATGGTCAGTTAGTTGCCAATCAGTTACGCAGTGCATTCTTTGGCCAACGGGCCGATGAGGTTCAGGTTGGTCCGGAGAATATCGAAATTGAGGTCAGGTTGAATAAGGTACAAGCCGGCGATCTGCACGCGTTGGCTAACTTCCCCATTATCTTACCCGATGGTAACCAGCTGCCCCTATCGGCGATAGCCAAATTGGAGCACCAAAGATCTTACGTCCGCATTCAACGCATAGATAGCCAGCGTTCGGTGACCGTGATGGCAGATGTTGACAACCGCAAGGGAAATTCCACCGAAACCTTAGCTAAGATACAATCTGATTGGCTGCCTCAAGCCATACAGGATTACCCCGGAGTTAGAGTCGACTTCGAAGGTTCGGCAAAAGAGACGGCTAAGACGGGGGCTTCTCTCGGGAAGGGGTTCCTTATCGGAATATTTGGACTCTTTGCCATACTCAGCTTTCAATTCAGAAGTTATCTTGAGCCTGTTGTTGTTATGCTGGCAATACCTTTAGCGTTAATTGGTGTCCTTTGGGGTCATCTGTTACTTGGCTATAACCTCTCTATGCCATCGATTATGGGCTTCATCTCTCTGGCGGGTATCGTGGTGAATGACTCTATCTTGTTGGTGCAATATATACGTCATCATGTCGATGAAGGCGATAGTGTCCACGAAGCCGTTGTGAGTGCCAGTCGGGAACGATTCAGGGCGGTATTCTTAACGTCACTGACGACGGCTGCAGGTCTGCTGCCCTTACTGCTCGAATCCAGTCTTCAGGCGCAAGTGGTACAGCCCTTGGTTGTCTCAATCGTATTCGGGATCTTTGCCTCTACCTTGATGGTGTTATTTATTATCCCTTGTGCCTACGCGATTTTGGCTGACTTTGGCTTCGTGAAGAAACACCAGCAAATTTAGAACAGGGGAAATTGCAACAGATAAGCTCAGACCTGAGCTTATCTGTTCTGCATAAGAAAATTGACAAAGGCTCTGTCGGCCTGACTTATGGGTCTCTGTTTCTTCCATGCGATATGAAGGTCAAGATAGACCTCAGGTTTGAATGGTTTGGCTAAGATGTCATCTCTCTCACTTACTACCATCTCCAGCACACTGGTGATGGCAAAGCCTTGTGAGACCACTTGCTTGATTAAGTTAATCAGATTGGTTTCGAAGGCGATGTTTGCATTTAACCCCAATGTTTTCGCCTGTGACAGCATCCACTCCCGATGAAAGTAACCAGGTTTGAACATCACCAACTCATGCTCGAAGAACTGTTCTAAGCTGATAGCCGTTTCATCGGCCAGCGGGTGTTCTGTCCCTATAGCAACCACCATCTGCTCTGTGAGTAGCAGATGACTCTCAAACTCTGGGCTGAGATCTTGAGCCGTGATGATGGCGATATCGACCTCTTCACGGGATAGCATTTTCAGTGAATCCCGTGTCCCCCCTTCGAACAGTGACAATTTCAGATCCGGATATTGATGCCGAAAGGCCATGAGCCTGGAGGGAAGGTAAAATGAGCCCAACATACCGGGTACGCCTATCCGGACCTCTCCCTTAGTTAAGTTTGCCATGGATTTGATATGGGCTTCGGCCTGTTTAAGTTGTTTGATGATGAGTAAGGCGTGTTGATGCAGAGCCGTCCCTTCAGCTGTCAGGCTGAGTTTTTTCTCTCGCTTATTGGTCGTGCCCCCTCTGTTAACCAGAGTGACACCCAGTGAGAGCTCTAGCCGTTTAATGCTTTGGCTTAAGGCGGGTTGAGCCATGTTGAGGCTTTCTGCGGCTTTAGTAAAACTGCCTTCATTTGCTAATGCATCTAAATGTTTTAACTGACGAATGTCCACAATAAAAGTCCATAACAAAAATCAATGATTATGATTGCTTTAATCTATTATTGTTATGGTACTGGCGATGCTAACCTATGTCTATCGAGTGTAAATAATTAAATTGCAGAGACTGATGGCGGCTCAACGAAACATAAGCGTTAACGATAAAAGCATGGGGAGCCGATGCCTTAGTGATGAGCACGCTTGTGATGACGAGGCTTTGAATCAGGCTAGGGAGATCCGTCTGATATGGGGCCTGTCAATCGCCTCTGTGGTTATCTATATTAACCTCTATTTAGTGCAGGGGATCTTGCCCTTAATCGCTGACACTTTCGACGTTGCAACCAGCCATGCGACCTTACTGCTGTCGGTTACCAGTTTCGCGATGGCATTTTCACTGCTGTTTTATGCCATCTTATCCGACAGGGTGGGACGTAAGGCACCGTTACTTATTAGCTTATACCTGTTATTACTCTCTGATCTAATGATGTTGTTCGTTGCCGAGTTCAACCAATTAGTGGTGCTTCGCTTACTTCAGGGGGGATTACTTGCGGCCGTTCCGGCCATTGCTATGGCTTACTTTAAAGATGAGTTGAGTCAAGGAGCGATGCTCAAGGCCGGTGCCATCTATATTGCAGCTAATAGTGTGGGCGGAATAGCTGGTAGACTGATTGGCGGCGGCTTATCGCTTTATATGAACTGGCAGGAGTTGATGTCGGTGATTTTGCTGCTCTCACTGTTTGGTGTGATCATTGTTCATTATCTGTTACCGAGCCGCATAAGGCCGCTGGCCTCATTAACTGACAAGAAAACGTCTCCGCTCGCAAATAAAACAGCAAACCTGTTCAGGGCGACAGATTTTAAGGGCTTCAGATTACATTTTGAGGATCCTAAGCTACGTAATATCTACCTGATTGGTGGATTGGCCTTCTTGGTGATGGTGAATCAATTTAGTTTTATTCAGCTGCACCTGATGTCATCACCATTCAGTTGGGGACGTTTTGAAGTCACGCTCATCTTCCTCTGTTATCTCAGCGGAACAATAGCCTCTTATTACTCAGTGCGTTGGATAAAGCGCTTCGGTCGTGAGCGGCTGTTTAAGTTGGCGCTGTTATTAATGGTTTCAGGCAGTGTCGTCACACTATTTGATACCGTTGGCTCTATCTGTGTCGGTTTTTTATTGACGGCATTTGGTTTTTTCTTTATTCACAGCAGCTGCAATGCCTGGGTAGCACAGAGAGCTAAGTTACACCGGGCAAAGGCCACGGCGCTATATTTGTGCTGTTACTATCTTGGCGCTGCATTGGGCGGGCCATACCTGATGCCATTTTGGCAACATTGGGGCTGGAGTGGAGTCGTACTGGGCTCAATTATCGCACTGGCAGTGTTAGCCTTGGTCATAGTTAAAGTGACCAGAGTAGAGCAGCTCGATATCCGTCATGTGAGTGTATCCTGACGGCTGCTCTTTACGTACAGGTCTTGGCTGCGAGTTAAACTCTGCAGTGGTTCTAGTCTTCAATAGTTATTGAATGAAGCGCTTACGGTCTAACTCATATTTTTGCATCTTGTCATAGAGTGTCTTGCGAGGCACTTCCAGTTGTTCCATGGTGAGTTTGATGCTGCCCTTGTTGTGACTGAGCGCCTCTTCAATCAAGAGTCGTTCGAAAAACTCCACTCTTTGTTGCAGTGACATACCACAGTTGAGATTGACTGAGCTATTGATTGCCGTGGCAAAAGCGGCTTCTCCTCCAAGGAGTACATATCGCTCGGCCAGATTTCTGAGCTCTCTTACATTTCCGGGCCAATCATGAGAAGTCAGCTGAGCCACCTGTTCAGCGTTGTGTGCGATAAGAGCCTTATGGTAGCGGGATGAGGCGATACGAGCGAAATGTAAAAACAGCAGGCCGATATCTTCGCGCCTCTCTCGCAGGGCAGGAATAGGTACTGTGACTAAGTTTAATCGGTAAAGCAGGTCCTGCCTGAACTCTCCGGTTTTACACAATTGAGCCAAGTCGACCTTAGTGGCGGCAATCACCCTAATATCGAGTTCAATGCTCTTGTTGGAACCGAGTCGTTCGACTTTTCTATCTTCCAAGACTCTCAGAAGTTTTATCTGCAGTGACAGCGGCGTACTTTCAATCTCATCGAGAAAGATGGTGCCACCATTGGCATACTCGAACTTACCTATACGGGTTTTATCTGCGCCGGTAAATGCGCCCGACTCGGCCCCGAATAACTCACTCTCTATGATAGTTTCCGGTATCGCCCCACAGTTTATGGCGACAAAATTAGCTTGGTGACGAATGCTATGATCGTGCAGGTAACGTGCGACTAACTCTTTTCCCGTTCCGGTTTCACCTTCAATGAGTACATCGGCAGGCATGTCTATAACCTGATGTATGATGTGTTTCATCTGTTCAATGCCGGGGCTACGGCCCAATATTCTTGGACCCGGAAGACTCTGTGATTCCAGCTCTCTCTTCAGCTTGCGGTTTTCTAGAGTTAACTCTCTTTTTTCTAAGGCCCGTTTCACCACATCCAGAATATGTTCATTGTTGAATGGCTTTTCCAGAAAATCGTAGGCACCTTGTTTTAGAGCTTGTACTGCCATGGCAATATCGCCGAAGCCTGTGAGCAGTATAATGGGCAGATCTTTATCTTTTGTTAGCAGGTTACGCATAAGGGAGATGCCATCAAGCTGAGGCATATTGACATCTGTGATGACGACTCCGGGCCAATTGAGGTGGAGCTGTTCCGGTAAGCTCTTAGGTGTAGTCGTGGCAATTGCTGGAATGCCTTCTAATTCAAATAGCTGCATCAGGGCTGAACCGATTAAAGGCTCATCATCGACGATGAGCACTTTGATGTTATCTAGGTTGTTGATGTTCAACGTAAAACTCTCCCTACTGGCCGTTAGCTGACTTAAGTGAAGTCCCATGAAGATAAATGGGTAAGGTGATTTCAAATATGGCACCACTAAGGTGAGCGTTGGAAACCGTTATATTGCCTTGCATCGATTCGACAATGCGCCTTGAAATGGATAAACCCAGGCCTAAACCTTGGCGTTCGCTGGTGGTATAGTAAGGTTCGAATATCTTTTCCATCTGACTTTCTCGTACGCCCGGGCCGCTGTCTTGAATGCGAATACGCAGCATAGAGTCTTGCTCTGTCGTCACTATCAGTTTTTTATGAATGCAATGCTTCATTGCGACGATGGCATTGCTCATTAAGTTCACGAGTACTTGTTGTAGCCTGATATTGTCTCCCCAGACCTCACATTTAATCTCATTCGATGAGAGGATAAGTTCAATGCCTTGCTTATCTATTTCAGGTTGAATAATGGTGAGCGAGTCTTGAATACATTGATTGATGTTTGTTGCGCTGTCGTCTCCCTGAGTTTTTCGGGTGAAATTTTTAAATTGCCCGACGATGGCTGCGAGCCTGTCGGTCAGTGAAATAATGGTATTTATATTGTCAGAAACATGCTCGAGTTGATTCCTGCTTACCAAGGTCTGAGTATTTTGTGCATAGCTTCTTATTGCGGCCAGAGGCTGATTTATCTCATGGTTTATGCTCGCGGACAAACTACCTATGACAGTGAGCTTAGCCGCCTGTATTAACTCGTCTTGTGTCTCGTTTAGCTTTTGATTACTGGCTTGTAGGGCTTGTGTCCTTGCCTGAACACGCTGCTCGAGTTGGTCATTGGCCTGCTGTATTCGTAATGAACTCTTACGCTTCTCGAAGGTGAATAAAGCCCCTAATGCCAATAATAGATACACAGTGGCATAGAGCATCATAAAAGCGGGTACGGCGCTATAAGTGGGGGATAGTGGTGCCATAATATGGACATTCCATCCGGCCTTTATCATCGGCTGATGGATCTCCATATAGTCAAAAACCCCTTTATGTGAGTTTATTGCATATACCCTTTGCTCTGCCGAGGCGTTTTCATCGTAAGAGGGGTTAATCGTTAATTCATTAATGACTCTGTTAGCGTATCGTTTAGATTCATTTATCGCATATTGTCGCTCTTTCCCTATGAGCGATAGTGAATTTAATCGCCAGCTATTGATGCTGGAGAGAAAAATAATGTTATCGGGATCGGTAATGGTAAACTCATAACCACCGGCTCTGGCAATGCCGGTGCTCTGCTGCTCAATTTCCGTGATGTCCACTTTGACAACGATAGCGCCTAAAATAATCGATTGATTATAGATAGGGTATGAAAAGTAAAAACCACGTTTATTAGAAGAGGTACCCACGGCGTAGTAACGACCGAGCCTCCCGGAAATCGCTTCTTGATAATAAGGACGAAAGGAGAAATCTTTGCCGATAAAAGAGTAACTTTTCTGCCAGTTACTGGCAGATATCGCAACACCGGAAGCATCAATCAGATAGATGTCCAGAGATTCAGTGATATGTTTTATCTCTTCTAAATAGAGGTTGAGCGTTTGAATACTATCTGGATTATCTTGAGCTAAAAGTGCATTTTTTAATAATGGGTTTGTGGATAATACATGGGGAATACTCTCGTAGCGAGATAGAGAACCATCGAGGAAGTTGACGAGTTCAGTCATCTGCTGTTTCGATTTTTGCGCCGTTTGAGTGTATCCCTTATTAAGATATAACCAATGTGTTGCCTTCAATATAACGGCAAGACCAGTGAGTAAAATGATAGAAATGAGAAGATATTTTTTTGTTTTTATTGTAAATGCCATAAAGCGATACACATCCCGGTGAAATCATAGCGCGCCTAACCGTTCAATAACTATACTACTGCTTAGACGCGCTTGAAACTCTTAATTTGTTGCTAGCTTAATGGGTTACTGGAAGCATAGGGCCTGTTTATCTTTCGAGCTTGAGTTTTGCTCAAACTCAATGGATTTAGTGCAAGGCTTCGCGCTATGACGCCTAATGGGTTAAGCAAAAAGCTCGTAACACAGCAATATGACCATTGAGATGAGCCCGTAGGGCAGCGTTTGTTGGTCATCTCTACTCCGTTGTCACTTATTTATGTACGACTGCATGGTCTATTCTGTTTCATACAAAAGAAGACATTTTCTCCATCCATGTAGGTCAGATGCAGAAGGTAGAGTAACGCAGGAGCTGTTACCGAGAGCAACTACACCATGCAAGCTCCACCTTGTATTAAATGCCAACCTCTCGCTGCCAAAACAACCATGAAAGGTCAGCAGGCCCTAGTATCCATTCAATTTATCTATGTACTCAGGCAAAAATAGTGATATTTGCGGAACATAAGTGATAAGGATCAGGAAGAAGAGTAATAGTAATAGCCAGGGAACACATGACTTAATCACCCATCCCATACTTTTTCCTGTGATCCCTGCGGTGACAAACAGATTCAGGCCTACTGGTGGTGTAAGCATACCTATCTCCATATTGACCACCATGATAATACCCAGATGGATAGGGTCTATTCCCAGTTGGGTTGCAATGGGAAACAGGATGGGGGCCATGATAAGTAAAATGGCTGATGGTTCCATGAAGTTGCCTGCAGCCAGGAGTAACAGGTTAACGATAACCAGAAATCCCCATGCTGGCAGGCCCATGCCGACAATCGCTTCTGCAATGATATGAGGTATACGCTCCGTCGTAAGAACGTGGGCGAATAACATGGCGTTAGCAATAATAAAAAGCAGCATGATACTGACTTTCGCCCCATCTCGGACCACGTGGCGTATCTCTTTATCGATAGGGGTTTTAACGACTGCGAGTAGCATATATCCCAGGTTGCGGATTGCGGCACCAATCAAAGATTCCTGTTTATTCTTCCAGGCTATATCTCTTAGGGGACCGATGTCCCGGTAACCAAACACAGCGATAAAATAGGCGTATACACAAGCCACTGCTGCAGCTTCTGTTGGACTAGCCACACCACCATAAATTGAACCCAGCACGATAAGGATGAGCGCTAAACCACCCATCGCCTTTGAGCTGGATATTGCCAGTACTTTGACTCCGGGGAAAGGTCTGGAGGGGAGGTTTTTTACTCTGGCAACTATGTATATGGCGAGCATCAGCAGAAAGCCCATCATTAACCCGGGGATAAGACCGGCCATAAACATACGCGCCGCCGACACCTCGGTCGCTGCAGCGTAAACAAGCATGACAATCGATGGCGGAATTAATATCCCTAAGGTGCCTGATGTGGTAATGACCCCTGCTGCAAATTTTTCAGGGTAACCTGCGCGAACCATACCGACAATAACGATAGAGCCAATAGCGGCAACGGTAGCGGGGGATGAGCCTGATACGGCCGCGAATAACATACAGGCCATAACGGAAGCCATGGCAAGCCCACCTCGAATGTGTCCAACAGTGTCCATGGCAAAATCGATGATTCTTCTGGCTACACCACCGGTTGATAAAAAGGCTGAAGAAAGAATGAAGAAGGGGATGGCGAGCAAGGTGTAATGCTCTGATGTCGATTCGTAAAGCTTAAGGGCTACAGAGGCTAATGAATCATCTGAAAATAGCAAGATAGTTAGCATGCTTGAAAATCCAAGCGCGATGGCGATCGGCATGCCCAAGAGCATACAAACGAGTAGGGTGATGAATAGGGTGGCTATCGTCATTATTGGTCATCCTTTTCATTTTGGTTTTTAGATGAAATATCCATTTTTTTATTTGTGTCATTGTCCGTTGGCGTGACGGAAGCCTCACTGTTTTGCGGTAATGCCCCTTTGACTGCTTCGGCTAAGTGCATGCTCTCTTCAGCCTCATCGGCTAATGTAAATCCGAGTTTTTGGTTTCTTAAAATGGCAACCAAGAGTTCAATAAAACGGAAGATAAGTAGTCCAAACCCAATTATCAGTATGCTTTGTGATATCCAAAGGGGGACTGCAGGTTCCTCTACATCGATACGAAGGGTTTCCCATACAAGATCTGGGTCCATATTACTGAACAGCTGGTGGGGGAAGTCTATGTCTTCCATCGGCAGTCCGATCTCATACATCTTGTTCAGATAATCCCAACTCCCTTTCAAGAACATCACGCAATAAGCGATACATATCGTTACGGCCAGCATAGCGACCATTTTTCTGGCTTGTTTAGGCAGTTTAACGACGAACGCATCCACACCAATATGAGCGCCTACTTTGACTCCGTAGGACATGCCAAAAAGCACAAACCAGGCACATAAGGTCAGAGTTAGCTCCTGTATCCATAGAAAACCGGTATTAAAGAAAAATCGTGCGATCACTTCGATAAAGACCAAAAAAGTCATGGAGGTGATTAACAGATTGAGAAATCCCTCTTCTAGATGAGAAAATATTCGTTTTATCACCAGCGTTCTCCAGCTGAATATATCGTGAGGACTGAGTGGTTTTCTCAGCCCCATTTATTATTGTTATTGGTTTTATTACAGTTTATTTGAAGCGACGGCAGCGTCGATAAGGTCTTTCCCTATCTTGGCTTCAAATTGGCGCCAAACAGGCTTCATCGAAGACACCCACTCCTGACGTTGCTCTGCCGTTAACTGGATTATGTCTGAGCGTTTTGAAGCTGCAATTGTTGCTTTGTCTTTATCGACCTTGGCAGCAGCGATTTGGTTACCGTGGGCCAGGGCTTCGTCCAGAGATGATTTGATCACGGTACGCTTATCTGCTGGCAGGCTTTTCCAGAATGTTGACGATGTGACGACCATATAATCGAGTACACCATGATTACTTTCTGTTATATGAGTTTGAACTTCGAAGAATTTTTTTGAATATATATTTGACCAAGTGTTCTCCTGGCCATCGATTGCGCGGGTTTGCAGCAAGGTAAATACTTCTGAAAATGGCTTTTTGACGGGGATGGCATCGACAGCTTGAAATTGTGCGGCCAAAACATCCGATGCCATAATTCTAAATTTCTTGCCGTTAGCATCTGAAGGCAGAATCAAAGGGCTACTGGCTGAGAGTTGTTTCATTCCATTGTGCAGGTATCCGAGTCCTACAATTCCCTTACGTTTCATGGAATTTAATAGTTTTTGCCCTGAGTCACTCTGTTGAAACCTGTCTACAGACTCCATATTTGCAAATAGAAACGGCAGGTCGAAGATCTGCAGTTTTTTGGTATAGCGTTCAAACTTAGAAAGTGAGGGAGCAACAAACTGTACATCGTTAAGCAGAAGTGCCGCGACTTCATTATTGTCACCAAATAACTGAGAGTTGGGGAACACATTCACTTGGTATTCACCCGGTAAACGTTGTTCGACAAGCTCTTTAAATTTTAGCGCCATCTGACCTTTGGGCGTGTTTTCAGCTACGACGTGAGAAAATTTAATCTGTATTGGCTCGGCAAAAGCTTGAATGCTGCTGGTTAGACAACCTGCGAGTATGGTCGTTTTCAAAAGCACTTTCAGTGGACGTGCAAGTGCAGAAATATTTGTAGGTATAAGTGTAGTTGTCATCTCTTTTCCCTTTAATTTCATTTTATTATCACCAGAATAAATCAGTAAAATTTACCTGGAGTTGGGTTTGTTATTGTTGGGATACGACCTGGCTTCCCTTACCTGATTTGATGTGATGTTATGCTTCACTATCTAAATCACTTCATAAGTACATCAGCAAAGAGTAAGCCAACTTTACAAATTTATGGGAAATCGAGTGTTGACACTGTGTTGCGAAGATGTTGCGGCCGGGTGGGTTTTAGCTATGAGTGGGAAGTGACCAAGGGTGGAAAGGCCGATGGGTGGAAACCCACCCATTAGATGGTCGTTAACTCTGAAGTGTTTCAGTGGTAGGAGTTGATATCATTTAACTGCAAAGCGACCTTTCAACATCTCTGCAATTCAATATGCCTACTTCTCAGGCGTAACATGTTTGATTAATGAGTCACTGGGTAATAACTCTAAGTGACCATGTTCGTCGAAATACCATCCCGTAATAAACCCTTTCTGCCTCATAGTCACAAGGTTATGCATGACTTCTTTTGCTTCCTTCAACGCCGCCTGTTCATCACAGTTGTGAGTTAATTTCAAATAAGCCGCTATGCTGCTCAAAGAGGCGGACTGACTGACATCTGCCATAATATGATTCCGATATGTATTATTATTGAAGAATAGTTGAAATTAGCTGTATTAGGGGAGTCGAAAGGGCAATATTGAGAAATGTTATAGAGAGTAGGGATTTTATTCGATTAAGTAAGATCATCAAAATAGTGCGGGTGTGATGAGAATTGTGGCCGATAAAATTGTGATGGTTAACATTTTTCGTTTATATGAGTCGATTATATGTGTGGATAAAATGAAGTAGCTATTTGATGTTGAATAGAAGATTTTAGCTTGATTATTAGGAAAGGATATAAATGAGGAGGTTAAAAAGTGAATAGATGGTGGTCGATACTGGGCTCGAACCAGTGACCCCCTCCTTGTAAGGGAGGTGCTCTCCCAGCTGAGCTAATCGACCTGGGATTTCATAATGTTTTAATTCTTCATGAAAAGAATGGTGGTCGATACTGGGCTCGAACCAGTGACCCCCTCCTTGTAAGGGAGGTGCTCTCCCAGCTGAGCTAATCGACCTGGGATTTCACAATGTTTTAATTCTTTATGAAAAGAATGGTGGTCGATACTGGGCTCGAACCAGTGACCCCCTCCTTGTAAGGGAGGTGCTCTCCCAGCTGAGCTAATCGACCTGGGATTTCACAATGTTTTAATTCTTTATGAAAAGAATGGTGGTCGATACTGGGCTCGAACCAGTGACCCCCTCCTTGTAAGGGAGGTGCTCTCCCAGCTGAGCTAATCGACCTGGGATTTCACAATGTTTTAATTCT
>Ga0316197_10000166_pt1 | contig 49603 bp, 45 predicted proteins | sample OudBiesiAoxic_MG_FD_204939 | JGI IMG/M metagenome (GOLD analysis project Ga0316197, IMG submission 204939) | Coastal sediment microbial communities from Oude Bieten Haven, Netherlands - site A oxic | ecosystem: Environmental > Aquatic > Marine > Coastal > Sediment | place: Netherlands... | reverse complement strand
GATACTGTAGCTGTTGCTGCTGCATTAGGAGCACTTCCCATACCTGCTTCATTTGAGAATAATCCCCTTTTTATTCCTTGCATAAGAGCTGCACCTAATGCTCCCCCTGCTGCTGATTTAAAATTAAATGCTCCATCGATAATCATTCCAAATACTGCTGGTATTTGAGTTATGTTCATTACGATTACAACTGTTGCAATTACAACATAACATATTGCCATTACAGGAACTACTTTTTCTACAAAACTCGCTATTCTTTTTACCCCACCAAATATTATAATAGCAGTTAATGTTGATATTACAACTGCAACTACCGTTTTACTTATTCCAAATGATCCATTAAATGCCATGGCAATTGTATTTGATTGAACTGAGTTAAATATAAGTCCAAAACATACTGTGATCAAGATTGAAAATGCCATTCCTAACTTTCTATTCTTTAAAGCTTTCTCCATGTAATATGCTGGTCCACCTCTAAATGCATCTTTATCCTCTACTTTATAAAGTTGAGCCAAAGTAGATTCTACAAAAGCAGATGCAGAACCAATAAGTGCTAACATCCACATCCAAAATACTGCTCCTGGTCCACCAGCTGCAATAGCTAATGCGACTCCTGCCATATTTCCAGTTCCTACTCTAGAAGCTGTACTTATACAAAAAGCTTGAAACGATGTTACTCCGTCGTGATCTTTTTTTCCCTTTACTCCATTTGCTGCTCCCTCAGTTAAAAGTCTTATCATCTCCTTTAACATTGTAAACTGAACAAATTTCATCTTTATAGAAAAATATAACCCTACACCTATTAATCCTACTATCAATACATATGACCATAAAATATTATTTAAAAAATCTACCATACTTTTTTCCTCCTATTTTTTTCCAACTTTAAACAATAATTTTTTAATAAAAATAACATTATTTTTTCTTATATATATTTTTTTAAATATTTATAATTTTTATTTTTTATTTTAGAAAATACTCAAAGATAAAAGATTTGAAATATCTTCTAAGAGTGCATATCCTCCTATGGAATTTCCTTTGAGATCTAGAGCAGGACCATAAACTCCAATTCCCATCTTCCCTGGAACAAGTGATAAAATTCCTCCTCCTACTCCTGATTTAGCAGGAATTCCAACTTTTACTGCAAACTCTCCTGATCCATCATACATTCCACAAGTTACCATCAAACTTTTTACTAATTTTGCAGTGTGTATTGAAACAACTCTTTCACCAGAACTAGTCACTCCATTATTTGCAAGGAAAAGTCCAATCTTTGCAAGATCAAATGCTGTAATTAATATAGAACATTGTTTAAAATATATATCTAAAGCTTCCTCTACATCTCCCTCTATAATTCCATCATTTTTCATAAAATAAGCCATAGATCTATTTCTATTTCCAGTTATTTTTTCCCCATGATAGATATCTCGATCATAATCCAAATTAGGATTTTCTGATATTTTTTTTATGAAATCTAAAACTCTATTAAACTTTTCCTCTGAAGAATCTCCTTTTATCATAGAAGATACTGCTATTGCTCCAGCATTTATCATAGGATTAAAAGGTTTACTAAAAGATGTTTCTAATTTTTTTATAGAATTAAATGGATCTCCTGTAGGTTCCATTCCTATTTTTGAAAAAATATAATCTTCCTCATTATCTAATATTGCTAACATTAAAATTAGAGGTTTTGATATACTTTGAATAGTAAATTTTTTTTCATAATCTCCAGCATAAGAAATTTTATTATTGTTATCCATAATACAAATCCCAAAATTTTCCTTATTGGCATTTTTTAACCCTGGAATATAATCAGCAACCTTCCCAGTGTTACATTTATCTTTATTTGCTAAAATCAAACTATAAAGAGTATTTGAATCTATCATAATTAATCCCCCTATCACAAGTATAATTTTCATTAAAAATATATTTTTTCTGAACTTTTTAAATTATTAACTATCTATTTGTATAATTATAATACACAAATTATAAGACAGTCAAATAAGCAAATATATGATTAACATACCTAAAATATTTAAATAAATATATTATATATATATTTATTTATCTATAATTCATGTCTTTTTTTTTTCATCAGTAGGTTCTAGTAGTGCTTAGTAAGATCCTGTTAGTTATCAAAATAACAACTGATTAATCATAAATATTGTATATATTTAAAATATAATATTTATATGCTCTAAATAATATTTTTATTTATACTTTTTGTATTATTTTTAATTACAAGTAATATACTTCCCTACCTAGCCTATGATATTTCAAAACAAAGTTAATTAGAAAATCTTTCCTATTCATTCCCTCTTAATAGAAAATTGAATTTTTTAGCAAATTTCTTAAAAAAAAGATGACCTTTGTATAATACAAAAATCACCCTTTAATTTAAAATACCTCTAATTTATTTTTTTTCAGCGACCATGCCCAAAGGGCTAGATAGATAATAGAAAAAACTATCAATTTTATAAAGATATCCTCTAAATAAAAACTTCCTCCTAAAGCTATAGCTGTACTTATGACAACTTTAAATTTAAACTTTAGTATATGAGTCAGATCTAACTTTATATATATTTTATTAAATGTAATATATAGCAGTATAAAATTTACCATAGACGCTATTGCTGTAGCCAGTGCTAGTCCCCTATGCTCAAATTGTTTGATCAATACTGCATTTAAAATTATATTTATAACAATAGATATAACACTAAATATTACAGGTCTTTTAGTATCTTTCATCCCATAGAATGCACGACTCATAAGATGTATTGCTGTATAGAAAAATAGTCCAATTGAATAGTAGATCAAACTCTCAGAAGTTATTGTTATTGAATTTTGTGTAAATTTTCCATGACCTAAGATCAATTTTATTATATCTCTAGCATAAAATATTAATACCCCCATACTAGGTATAATTAAAAATTGTAAAAAATTTAATCCTTGCCGAAGACTCCTACCTACTACCTCTATTTTATTATTTGAGATAGCTTTAGAGAGGGTAGGATAGATAACTGTAGCTATAGAAATACCAAATACTCCTAATGGTAGATTATATATCCTCGTTGCATTTTCTAGTGCAGATACCCCACCACTAGCTAGATGAGATGCAAAAAACTGATCTACTATACTATTTATTTGCCTAGCAAAGATCCCAAGTAACATAGGGATCATCAAGATAAAGACCTTTTTAAGATCTTCATCTTGAAAATCTATCTTAAATTCATAATTTTTAACTATCTTTATAAAGGAAGGTAAAACTACTAAAAATTGAAATATTCCTCCGACAACTACTCCTATTGCCATGGCCTCTACACCATATTGTTTACCATAAATTATTATACTGATTATTATGGCAAGGTTAAAAAATAATGATGTACTAGCAGGGATCAAAAATTTCTTGAAATTATTTAATATAGCTGATATCATCCCAGCTAAACCAATAAATACAAAATAAACGGCCATTATTTTTAATAGTCGAGAAGCAATTACCTTTGTTTCCTCTGGATATCCTGTCACAATAAAATTTATTATATTATCAGAAAATATAATCATAAGAATAGTTATTACAGTTGTAAATATAAACAATAGATTTAAAACTGAATATATCAAAGATTTAGATCTTTCAGCTCCCTCTTTTTTTTCTTTATCGTTATAAATTGGAATAAATACAGTTCCTAAAGCTCCCTCTCCCAATAGTTGCCTAAAAAAATTACTTATCTTAAAGGCACTAAAATAAGCATCTGTATATTTCGTAGCTCCAAAATAATATGCAATTAGTGATGTTCGAACCAATCCCAAAACTCTACTTGCCAGGGTAATTATCATAATTAAAATACTACTCTTAAACAAGTGAAGTCACCTCTTTTGAAGTTTTTAATCTTATTCCATGCTCTAGGATCTCAATATCATCATCCCTATATAGTTCCAAGAGAGATAAAAAAAGATATACCAGATGAAGTTTATCTATAGCTTTAGAAAATATATCCTCTAGGTAAACTTCCCTACCTACAGGTAGATTCTTCCATAGTTTATTTTTTTCTTCTTTAAGATCGTATTTAACATCTATATCGATCTCATAGACCTCTGTATTTTTTATATATTTAGAATAAATTTCAAAAATTAAATTTCCATTCAAATTAGATAGATCAAAATCTGTATTTGGAATTTTTATTATATTTTTCCCTTGACTAAATTTAGTATAAGAGATATTGAATTCATTTTCTAACTCCCTTATCTTTTCACTTAACTCCTTAAATAACTTATACTCTGCAAGTTTATGGGAAAGAGCTTCCTCTTTCTTTTCCTTCTCCCTCATGTTTAATATAGACAAAGCTTTTATCTCTAATAGTTCACTAGCTACCCCTAAAAATTCTACTTTAATAAGTACACTTTCCTTTCTAGCACTCTCTATAAGGAAAAGATATTCATCTATAAGGGAACTGATCTTTATCTCTGTTATCTTCATCTCTTTTTTTTCTAAAAGATGAAGGAGTAGATCTAATGGACCCTCAAAGTTTTCTAATTTCATTTCTAATTTCATTTTTACCTTCTTTAGTCTTTATTTTTTAAATATCCCTTCCATATCAAAACATCACTAGCAATAGCTGTCTTTAATTCCTCAATGGATTTAAACTTCTTTTCAGACCTGAGATGTTGTATCAATTCTACAATAACTTTTTTTCCATATATATAGTCTGAAAAATTTAATATATGGGTTTCTACACTCAGTTCCCCTTCTTTTAATGTGGGATTTTTTCCTATATTTACCACACAATCATAAATTTTATCATACCCCTCTATTTGTACCCTGGCTCCATATATACCAAATGGAGGATAGATCTTATCAATTAATTTTAAATTTGCTGTAGGAAACCCCATTTGACGGCCATATTTTTTTCCATGAACTACATTTCCTATTATAAATAAATTATAGCCTAATAATTTTTTTGCTTTTTCCAGTTCACCACAGGTTATAAGTTTCCTAATTAAAGTACTACTTACAACTTTTTTATCTAAAGTTACAGGATTTATCTTATTTACTACCATACCATAGGTCTTTCCCATCTCTATCATATCCTCAACAGTAGCCGCTCCTCCTGCACCAAACCTAAAATTAAATCCCACAAAAATTTCACGAGTTCTTATAGTCTTTAATAGATTTAAAAATTCTAATGGTGTTAGGGAGGAAAAATGTTTATCAAACTTTTGGAATATAACATAATCCACCCCTAATTTTCTTAGGAGATGGATCTTTTCCTCCTTTGAGTTTATAAGTTTAGGGGGGGTCTTTTGAGACATAAAATTCTTAGGATGTTTATCAAAAGTAAATACAACTGACTTTCCACCTATTTTTTTTGCTTTTTTAATTGCTCCTTCAATAACATTTTTATGACCTTCGTGTATCCCATCAAATGCTCCAATCGCCACACATAGATCGTGATTTTTCCCTTTTAATTGAAATATATCATCTATGATTTTCATACTTTACTCCTTATTTATTTTTCTTTTTCTTTTAGTTGATTATATATTTTTTCTATCCGTTTAAATCTATTTTTAACACCAGATTTACTTAGATTAATTAGATTCCCTAATTCGAGAAGGGAAAATTCTGGATTTTTTAATCTTAACATAGCCATCTCCTGTAATACTAAACTCATAGTAGATATACCAATCTCATCGTCTATATATTCTATCATAAGTACTTGTTTTCTCCCAGTATTGAGGGTCTTTGTTTCATTGGCTATCTCCCAATTTATCTCTCTAATGGTTTTATTTTTTATTTCTTTCATAATTATAATCTCTTCATACTTAAAAAATTCTTTGAGTACTCCCATTGCCACCAAGATATCCATAATATCCTCTGCGTTTCTCAAATATATCAAGAATTTATTTCTTTTGGTAGTCTTAAAACAACGTTTATCTTTAGATTTTAAAAGTAGATAAAGCTTATCAGCTACCTCTTCAGAATCTATAAAAAAATCAATGGCATATTCTTTTTCTGGATCTTTTATATACCCACAAGCTAAAAATAATCCCCTAAGAAAACCGTTATATAGATTCTCTTTTTTTTCTATTTTTTTTTCTATCACTTTAAAGGAATCCAAAAATTTATTGTATCCCATTTGATATGGTATGGTCACTACATAAACTTTATGCTCTCCTAATTTTTTACTGATAGAATATTTTATAAATGTTTTCAAATTTGTTAATTTTTTAAAGAGCTCTACTACCCTCTGGGAAAGAAGAAAATTTTCCAAAGTTATCTCAATTTTTTTTTCATAAAATGCATTCTTTGAATAAAGTATTCCATAGATCTCAGCTAGATTTTCATCATAGTTATCTATATTTTTACTAAAAATTTCATCCTTTATATTAAATGTGTATGACATATTCTCTCCTGTCTATTTAGCTTCACTCCAATTATAACCTATAGCGACATTAGCCTTTAATTTTACATGGTTTAGTTTTATAGTTGTCTCCATTATTTTTTTTATAAGTTTTGCATATTCTTCAACTTTCTCATCTTTCACTTCAAATATCAACTCATCATGAACTTGTAAATTCATCTTTATATCTTTCTTTCCTTCTAATTTTTTATCTAGTTCTACCATTACTATTTTCAAGATATCCGCTGCTGTCCCTTGAATTACAGAGTTTACTGCCATTCGTTCAGCTTGTTTTACAATATTTTTATTAGAAGAATTTATCCCATCTATCGTTCTTTTTCTACCATATAAGGTTCTTACAAATCCATCAGCTTTAGCTTCTTCTATTATCTTTGTCTCTAGAGCTTTCACTCCTGGATATTGACTAAAATATCTAGATATATATTCTTTGGCTTCACTGAGATCTATCTTTAGTTCACTGGATAGACCAAATGCTGTTTTCCCATAAATTATACTAAAATTAACGATTTTTGCCAAAGATCTTTTTTCACGACTAACATCTTCATCTTCTGATAAAGAAAATAATTTTCTAGCTGTAAGATCATGGAGATCTTTATCTTTCTCATAGGCAAGGATCAAAGTTTCATCTTCACTGATCTCAGCTAAAACTCTAAGTTCTATTTGAGAGTAATCAATGGCTAACAACTTGTATCCATCTTTTGCAACAAATCCCTGTCTTATCTTTATACCCTCTGGTGTTTTTACAGGGATATTTTGTAGATTTGGATTTGATGAAGAGAGTCTTCCTGTTGCTGTTCCTGTTTGATTAAATGTTGTGTGGATCCTACTATTTTCATCTACTAACTTAGGTAGTGCTTCTACATAAGTACTCTGTAATTTAGCTAATTTTCTATATTCTAAAATATCTTCCGCTATTGTTTCACCATCTCTGTCTCGAAGTGCTTCTAGCACTTCTACTCCTACTGATTCTTTTTTTATCTTGGCTAACTTCATCAACTGAAATAACACTATCCCTAATTGTTTAGGGGAAGCTATATTAAATACCAATTGATTATTCAAAAGTTCCTCTAGATCTGCCTCCTCTATTTTTTGCTCATATGCAGTATATTCTGATTTTTTCTTGTAGTTAAGTTTCCCTAATTGTAGGATAGTTTCCCTTATCTCTCCCTCGGTCAGCTCCATCATATTGACCTTGTGCTCTACACCTTTTTTCACTTTGGCTTTAATTTGAGGGATTATCTCATCTAATTTTATAGCTAATTCTTTTTGATATTCTTTAAAATAATTAAGATCAATCAAGATCCCTTCCTCTTCCATCTTGTATAAGATCTTAACTAGATCCATCTCGATATTATATATCTCTGTTAATTTATTTTCTTTTAATTCTTCTAAAAATTTATTTCCTGATCTATATAGAAATTTAGCTCTTACATCTAAAAAATTATGTATATCTTCTATGCTCATTTTCTCTATGTTTTTTTCCTTTAAGATCTCATTTTGTGTTTTTATAACTTCACCATCTCTACCTAAAACTAAATCTTCAAACTCTTCCTTTGTATGATTGGTCAAAAGGTAATTTCCTAAAAATATATCACACTTTATATTTTTAGGATCTATACCTAATTTTAATAATTTTTTATATCCATAAACTATATATGGAGTTTCTAATTGAAATAATGACTTTAGAGCATCCAAAGTTATCTCTGTTGTTATAAGGATACTTGGATTTAAAGATACATATCTACTTCCCTTATCTGTAATAAATACTATTCCACTTTCATTTGCAAAGATTGCTACTTGATTTGATTTTTTTATCTCTGTTTTTAATTTTTTTATCCCATCTAAATCAACAACATTACTTTTTTCAAAATCTTTTCCCATTAAAATTTCTATCTCTTTAATTTCATCTTTATTTTCAGAAAGATTTTCTTCTATCGTTTTTTCTAAGGTTTTAAATTCTTCTAAAGTTATAGATGATCTATCTAGAACTTTTAAAATTTCATCTAAAACCTTTTTAAGCTCTGATTCTCTCTTAGAATTGTTACCTTCTATAGATTCCTCTTTTAAAATTTCTATTTTTTCAATATCTAAAGTTGGAGTAGTTTTTATTTCTTTTTCTAGTTCTAAAGTAAATTTTTTGATGTAACTTTTAAAGTTTAATTCCCTACATAGTTCTACCAATTTATTTAAATCTTTCTTATATTTCATCTCTTCTAAATTAAAATCTAAATCAATGTCTGTCTTTATCACTGCCAATTTTCTACTAAGAAATGCCAGTTCTTTATCCTCAATGATATTTTTTATAAGTCCCTTTCCTATCCCAGGTATTTCACTTAACTTTTCTATATTTTCATATATTCCCTCTAAGTTTCCATATAGATCTAACATTGGAACTGCTTTTTTAGGACCTACTTTTCTTACACCTGGAATCCCATCACTAGAATCTCCAATAAGCCCAAATAGATCAGGAATTAATTCTGGCATAACTCCTATCTGTGCTACTACATCTTCAGGAGTTTTTAAAATTCCAAATCTACTTTTCCCTTCTCCCTTACCTAAAAGAGCGATCCTTATATTTTCATCTAAAACTTGGGAAAGGTCTTTATCCCCAGTAACTATATATGTTTCAATTCCTTTTTTTGAAAGTTCCTTGGCATAAGTTCCCATTACATCATCAGCTTCATGGCACTCAATCTTTACTTTTTTTATACCAAATATATCTAATAATTCTTCAATTCTTTTTATTTGTAGAACTAAATCATCTGGCATTGGTTTTCTATCTGATTTATATCTATCATAAATTTTAGTTCTCTCTAAAGATTTTCTACTTACATCAAAAGCTCCTATTATATATTCAGGTTCAAATTCTTTGAGAACTCCTAAGAGTGCATTTAAAAATCCAAAGGTTGCACCGGTAGGTTCTGAATTTGTTCTAAGGTTCAAATGTGCATAATATGATCTATACATAATTGCACTTACATCTAATAATACTGCTTTTTGCATTCTATTCTCTCCTTATATTTTTCCATTAAACTTTTTGATTTTATAGAAATATATTAATTTTTATTTAATTAAAAGTCTAAATAGACTTCAATTAGATTGGATATTATTATTTAAATATCACTATTTATTATATCATAAATTTTTTTGATTTTGATTTTATTTATAGAATTAACCTATTTAGATGGTTTTATTATTTTTTGTTTAAAATTTTATATAAAATAATTATAGGACTTTATAATATATAAAGTAATTATAATATGGTACATATGTTTTCCTATCGAAAAAAAAACTTTTTTTTTTAAAAAAACCTTGATTTTTATAAAAAAATAGATTATAAATTTATTAGTGATAAATTACAAACTAAATTGTTTGCAAATGAAACAATACATTTCAAAGGGGGATTAACAATGAAAAAATTTGATTACATGGAAAAATTCGGGCATGAGCAACTGGTATTTTTTCATGATAAAGCTACTGGATTAAAAGGTATCACAGCTATCCATGATACTACTTTAGGACCTGCATTAGGTGGAACTAGATTATGGAACTATACTACAGAGGAAGAAGCTATTGAAGACGTACTTAGACTTAGTAGAGGGATGACATATAAAGCTGCTTGTGCTGGTTTAAATCTTGGTGGAGGAAAAACTGTTCTTATTGGAGATCCTAAAAAAGTTAAATCAGAAGCTTATTTTAGAGGATTAGGAAAATTTGTTCAATCATTAAACGGTAGATATATTACTGCTGAAGATGTTAATACATCTACTAAAGATATGTTATTCGTAGCTACGGAAACCGATCATGTTGTTGGATTACCTGGTAAAAGTGGAAATCCTTCACCTGTTACTGCATGGGGAGTATTCGCAGGTTTAAAAGCTACTTTAAAAGAAACTTTTGGAACTGATTCTGTAGCTGACAGAACTTTTTCTGTACAAGGTGCAGGACAAACTGGTTATTTCTTAATCAAATATCTATTAGGATATGATTTTTTAACTGATACTTATACTAAAGAAAAAGCTAAAAAGATATACTTCACTGAAGTAAATGAAGATCATATTGCTAGAATGAAGGCCGAACATCCTGAAGTTGAATTTGTTGCTCCAGACGATATCTATGGTTTAGATGTAGATCTATTTGTTCCTTGTGCTCTAGGTGGAGTTATCAATGATGAAACTATCCCTCAATTTAAATGTAAAGCTATAGCTGGATCTTCAAACAATGTTTTAAAAGAAGATTCCCATGCTGATGTTTTAAGGGAGAAAGGTATAGTCTACGCTCCAGATTATGTTATCAATGCTGCTGGGCTTATCAATGTTTACTATGAGATCGAAGGATATAATAGAGATAACGCACTTAATGATTCTGAATTAATCTATGATAGATTATTAGATATCTATAAGATTGCCAATGAGCAAAACATCTCCACACATACTGCTGCTTCTCGATATGCTGAAAATAGAATAGAACTTATGAAAAATATAGGTAGAACTTATATCAAAAGATAGTAGTTTCAAAAGGAAAAAGAAAGTAAAAACTTTCTTTTTCCTTTATTTTTTGAAATTTTAAAATAAGGAGCTATATATTGAACTTAAAAATTAAAGATATAAAAAAAATGCTACATGATCAAAATTATTTAGAGTTTGACAGATTATTAACTGATATAGAAAAAAATTTAAAAAAAGAAATTACAGTCTATATTTTAGATGACAAAGATAATAGATTGAATATTATCAAAACCTTTGATGAATTAGAAAAATTTAAAAAATTGATGATCCAAATATATGGAATCTATGGATATTTTTAAAAAAATGTTTTATTGTATCCAAAAAAAGTTAATCTTAAAGAATTTATCTTTAAGATTAACTTTTTTTACTATTTTCTCTCATCACTTCTTGTTTTTATCTTCTTATTATATTTTTTTTTCAAGGGATCGTTTGTATTTATAACATCTTTAGATCTGTCATATTTTACTTTTTCTAATGGTTTCCCTAACAGTGTTTCGATCTCTATTAAAACTCTTTTATCCTTTGGATCTACAAATAAATATGTTGCTCCCTCCTCACCTGCTCTAGCAGTACGTCCTATACGATGGATATATGTCTCTGCCTTGTCTGGTATATCTAAATTAAATATATGTGTCACTCCTGTGATATCTAATCCACGAGAGGCTACATCTGTAGCTACTAAATATTGTATCTCAGCTTTTTTAAATGAGTTTATAATTTTTTCCCTTTTAATTTGAGGTATATCACTATGTAATTTTTGTACATTGTATCCCCTCTCCTCTAACTTAGCTTCTATCCTATCCACCCTTGCCTTTGTTCTACAAAATATAATAGCCATAAATGGATTTGTATTATTTAAGATAGTTGCAAGGGCATCTATCTTCCATCTATCTGTAGTTTCAACTAGATATTTTTTCATCTTATCATTTTTATCTTTATCCTCTACCTTTATTACCAGGGGATCCTTTGTAATCTTATATGCTATTTTTTTTACTTGGGAATTAAGAGTTGCTGAATAACATAGAGTCTGTCTTTTTTTATTACTTTTATCTAAGATAACTTCTACTTCTTTTTGAAATCCCATAAGAAGTATTTGATCTACTTCATCTAAAACCAATGTTTTCAAAGTATTTAATTTGATTAGTCCTTGCTTTATAAAATCAACTAATCTACCTGGTGTAGCTATTATTAGATCCACTGAATTCTTGGCATCTTTTAGTTGTTTAGAATATTCCTTTCCCCCATAGACCGTAAGGATATTAATCTTATTGCAGTTTATCTTCTGAGCTTCTTCAGATATTTGGATAGCCAGTTCCCTTGTAGGACTTATAATAAGACCTTGGATCCCAATATTGTTAGGAATTATAGAGTTCATCATAGGAAGGAGGAAAGCTAAAGTTTTTCCAGTTCCTGTAGGTGCTTCCCCTATTACATCCTTTTGTTGAAGTATTGCCTCTATACTCATATCTTGTACAGGAGTAGGAGTATGGATTCCACTTTTTTTTAAACAATCTACAAACTCTTTTTTTATCCCTAAATCTTTAAATGTATACATAATTAATTTTCACCTCATTTTTTATTTTACTTTAAATTATATCATAAAATTTTTTTAGTTAATAGACAATTAATATGAATATGAAAAGAGACTGAATTTATCAGCCTCTTTTAGAATAGATATTATATGCTTCTAAAAATTCATTTTTCATCTCTTCCCTAAGTTCTAAGGGTTCAATAATTTCAGCATCTCCTAAAAATTGTCTAAAATAAAGTTTAGCATTTTCAAAGGAAGTATAGAATGTATAGATATTCCCATCCTCTCTGAGCAATTTAGGTCGATAATTTGTAAGCCCCCTCAACATAATTTTCCCTTCGTCAGATAGTTTAACTTTTATTTCATTAAAATCTCCTAGAAATGCATCAAAATTCTTTCTGACACTCTCTATATATTTTTTATCTTTACCCTTGATCTTTACCTCTAATACCTCTATGATCTCAAGTTCTTTTAACTTATAGTTTATATATTTTTTCCCATCTTCACTATAACAAAATAAATAATTTTCATCTCCTTGTTCCTCCCTCTTTATAAAGAAAGGTTCCACATTTAATATTTTTTTATTATATTTAATCTTAATTTTTTGTTTATTTTTTATCCCGTGTAGTATGGACTTCACCCTGTCTTCAAATATAAATAACTCCCTAATATATTTAAATTGTGATGAGTATGTCTCAAATAAATCTCTAAAAAATTCAGCTTCAACCTCAACACTGTTTTCCCTAAGGATATCATAGTAGATCTCCTTGTTAGCTTTATTTAAATCAAATTGAACTATTTTTTTTATCGGACGTCCCTGACTCTGCATCAGTTTATTTGTTTCAATCTCTTTTTTATACTTTAACCTATCTAATATATAGTTACACAATTTATTGTTATTGATCCCAAATTCCTCAATGTCTTTTTTTAAAAGTCGCCATATGTCTTCAGACACCGTTACCCTTATTTTTTTCATTGTTCCTCCAAAATAATCCTTATTTAAGATTATAACATGAAAGAACTATGAAATACTATACTGTGAACACTTCATTGTCTTTGAGTTTTATATTTTTATTATTAAATAGATCCAATAATTTTTCTACACTCAGATTTTTTTTTTCCTCTTTATCTATATCGAGTATTATATTTCCCTCGTGTAACATGATAAGTCTATCACCATAATCAATAGCATCTTGTAGATTGTGAGTTATCATTATAGTTGCTATTTTTTCTTTCCTTACTATATCATCGGTTTTTTTCATTATTATCTTAGATGTCTTAGGATCAAGAGCAGCAGTGTGTTCATCTAAAAGTAATATCTTAGGTTTTTTTAGGGTAGCCATGATAAGTGCTAGACATTGCCTCTGTCCCCCTGATAAAGATCCTGCTTTAGTATCTAGTTGTTTTTCTAATCCTAGATCTAACTCTGCTAAAGTTTCTTTATAATATTTTTTTCTTTTTTTATTTAACCCAAAAGTCAATCCAAACTTCTCTCCTTTATTGTCGGCCATAGATAAATTTTCAAATACAGTCATGGATGGAGATGTTCCAAAGGATGGATCTTGGTATACCTTAGACATAAAACTATTTCTTTTATATTTAGGAAAATCTCCTATATTTTTATTTGAAATAACTATCTCTCCCTGATCTAACTCTGTACTTCCCATAATTAAATTAAAAAGAGTTGATTTACCTGCACCATTACTTCCAATTACCGAGACAAAATCTCCCTTTTTCATATGAAAATTAAGATTTGTGAAGATATTTTTAGTTTTTCCAAAACTATTGGTAAAACCTTTATTTAAATTATTTAATCTAAGCAAATTTAACACCTCTCTTTACCCTTTTAAGACTTTTAGTTCCCATAATAGCAACTACAATTACAGAGGTAATAAGTTTTAAATCTCCAGGATTCATCCCCATCATTAGAGTTATTGAAATAATAAATTTGTATATGATACTTCCTAGTATAACTAATAATGTCATATTTATAAACTTCATCTCTTTAAATATACTTTCACCTATTATTATAGATGCAAGACCTGTAATAATTGTCCCTGCTCCCATTCCAATATCTGAAAACCCTTGGTATTGTGCCAAGATCCCCCCAGATAATGCAACTAAAGAATTTGCTATCATAAGACCAATTATCTTTATTTTTTTTTCATTTATCCCAAGGGAAACCAAAAGAGTTTCATTGTCTCCCATAGCTCTTAGTGCAAATCCAAATTTTGTTTTAAGTATAAGATCTAAGATTAATTTAACAACAATCAACAATAAAATAATTTTTAAAAGAGAATTTCCCGATGTAAATATGGTATCTACATTAAATAATGGAATATTTGATCTTCCCATAATCCTCAAATTAATGCTGTATAACCCTGTCATAACAATAATCCCAGATAATAAATTTGTTATATTGTATTTTACATGGATATATCCTGTAATAAAACCAGCTAACCCACCAGCGATACACGCTAGTATCATAGCAATTATTGGATTTACTCCATGGACTAAAGATATAGCTACCACACTTGCTCCAAGAGGAAAACTTCCATCGACCGTTAGATCTGGAAAGTCTAGGATCTTATATGAAATATAAAGTCCTAAGACCATAAATGCAAATATTAAACTCTGTTCCAATGTTCCTAATATCATTTGAAATCACTTCCTCTTCCCTTTTTTACTAAATTATTTTAATTGTTTTTGTTTCATCTATATTTTTTAGATCTACATTATATTTCTCTACACTTTTTTTATTAATAATCAAATCTGTATCTTCCAAGGTCTTAATTTTAATATTTTTTATATCTTCCCCTTTTAATATCCTCACAGCCATCTCACCAGTTTGATATCCTAATTTTTCATAATCTATTGTTACTGTAACTAAAGCTCCTTGTTTTACTTGATCCTCTACACAAGCTATAACAGGTATATTTTTTTTATTTGCTTTTTCTAATATTAATGGTGTTCCAGAAACAACTAAGTTATCTGTAGGAGTGTATAGTGCATCTACTTTTTTTAATATAGTATCAAGAGCTACTGACATATCATTTATAGAACTTATCCCTACCTCTACAAGTTCTATCCCAAGATCTTTTGCAATAAGATTAGCTTTTTTTACAAGAACAATTGAATTTTGTTCACTTGTATTATATATGATTCCAATCTTTTTTAAATTAGGTAGTAGTTGTTTTGCAACTTCAAATTGCTCCCTAACAGGTGCCATATCACTTGTTCCTGTAATATTATCCCCTATCAACCCTGCACTCTCAAAATCTGTAACAGCTGTAACTAAGATTGGGATATTTTTTGTAGCATTGTATAAACTTTGTGCACTAGGTGTAGAAATACCTAAGATTAAATCTTTTTTATCCTTAACAAAAGAATTAGCTATAAGTTGGGAGTTCGCAAATTCACCCTGGGCATTTTGAAATTCAATATCAACATCTAATTTACTTTCTGTCAATGCTCTTTCAAATCCAATACGAGCACTGTCTAAAGCTTGATGTTCTACAATTTGTGAGATACCTATCTTTATTTTTTTATTTTCTTCTTTTTGACACCCAATCAATGATAATAAAATTATCAATAATATAATACTTCTTTTCATATTTAATCACTCCTTAGTTTCCTATACTTTAATATCCCATAAAATTTTATAGTAATATCCTATCATCTATCGATCAACTGTTGTAGATAACAATAAAATTAAAATTCTGTTCGGTATTATATCTATAATAACAATCCTTAATACTATTTTTATAAGGACTTCAATTGTTTTTTCATAGATATTTGTTCGGTACTTTTATCAAGATTATAGATATCTATTTGATTAATATGAAAAATATATGATTTGTATAGAAATAAATAAATTAAAATGTTATTATTATATATACTATAAAAATACTTACTGGAGGTAAAATTATGGAAAATTGTTATTTTTTAGATACTCATAAAAAAAATCACGGTTTTACAATGATAGAGTTACTCATAGTTATAGCAATAATTGGTATACTAGCTACTGCCCTTGCACCAAAATTATTAAAAGAGATTAGAAAAGCTACAGTAGCCAAAGTACAGCATAACTTAGGAGTTATTAGGTCTAGATTGTCTCTCGATGAGACTCTTTTAGATGTATTTCCAGACTTATCTGGAGAAGATAATGCAGATTTATTAAAAGCCTATAGTATTGAAACTACTCCTGGATTCACAGATAGCAATAAAGTTACTCATGACGAGACTTCACAAGTACTATCCACCAGAGATAATACAGGTGGTTGGTATTATAAAAGAAATACCGGTGATATCTATGCCAACCTTCCCAATGGCGCCTATACCTATGATGAAGACTATGAAATTTGGAATGAAGAAAGTTTATATTCCTCAGAAGATATTCAAAAATTAATAGACTCAGGAGTTATTGATAGTGATGGAAAATATATAAACAACTCTAACTTTGAAGGTTTAGATATAAAAAAATATTCTCAAGTTGATTCTGATAAAATTAAATTTTGGAATACAACAGATCCAAAGGATAAAATGGAAATATGGAAAGATGGTTTTAACGGAGTTAATTCAATAGGAGACTACTTTATGGAATTAAATTCAAATAAATCAGGCTCTGTATATCAAGATCTTGAAACAGTTCCTGGAACCACCCTAGTATGGACTATTAATCATAGAGGTAGATCAGGAACAGATGTCGCTTCTATAAGTATTGGAAATTCTAATGATCCTGCTCTAGATATTAAAAAAGAAATGTCAACTGGAAAAGATGGTTGGGTAACCTACACTCAAGAATATATTGTCCCTGAAGGACAAACTACTACTAGATTTTCTATCGATTCTATATCCTCAACAGGGGGAGCTTCATATGGAAATTTCATTGATAATTTCACTGTACAAGTTAAATAGAAGGATAAAAAAATTCCCATAGAAATAAATCTATGGGAATTTTTTTATTCTTCTATTTTCTTAATAGGACTTTTATAAAATAACTCTCCGTCTTCATCTATTAAAAAATTAGGGGTGTTCACAGTAATAAATTTTACTGTCTTGTTGGTATTATTTACCCAGTTATGGGGTGTTGATGTTAGGTAGTGTGCAGTATATTCTGGGTATAGATCTGTCTTTACTCCCTCTACTATCAAGGTAAGGATCCCCTCTAAAACATATATAAATTCCTCTCCTGCATGTTCATGTTCCTTTTCCAAAGCTGCATTATTTTGTCCCGGTAAAAGCTCAATGAGTCTTGGAAGTATTTTCTTATCTTCTACTACCTTAGATAGATAATATTGAATGGAATTACCCCTAGTAATAGGTGAAACTCTTCTTTCATAGGATTTCATAACATAACTTTTTTCATTTACTGTATGGGTAAAAAAGAAACTTATATCAACATCAAATATATTTGATAGTTTCTCAAGATCATCTATTGCAATACTATTCATTCCTCTTTCTAGTTGAGATAAAAATCCTACTGAAAGATCTGAAAGTAAACTTAAATCTTTCAATGTTATCTTCCTTTGGGTTCTTAATTTTTTTATACGAATTCCTACAGTTTTGTTCATATTAACTCCTTGTATAATGAAATAGAGCTATATAAGCACTATTTCTAGTTTATTTAATTTTTAGTATATAATTAACATAGACGCTGTGGATTAGTGTTTTCTCCTATAGCTTAGACTATTTTTTAAAGGCTCTAACCATAGTTCTATGTTTAATTGTTAATTAGTTAGATAACGCTCGACGTTTTATATGTAGCAAGGATACGTTAACATAGTTTTTATGGAACACAACGTCAAATAAATTATTCAAGGAGTGATAACTATGATATTTGTTGGTATCGATGTTGCTAAAAATAAACACGATTGCTATATTTTTGATTCTTCTAAAGAGATGATTGAAACAAAATTTTCTTTTCTAAATTCTTTAGAAGGTTTTACAACTTTTAAAAATATTTTATCCTCATATTCAGATGATTTTTCTAATATAAAAGTAGGAATAGAATCAACTGGACATTATGGCAATAATATTATCAATTTTATTCGTAAAAACAGTCTGGAGTTAAAAATATTTAACCCACTTGCCGTAAATCTTTATCGTAAAGCTATGACACTTCGAAAGACTAAAACAGATAAAATTGATGCACAAATTATAGCTCAAATGCTTTTCAGCGATGATTCTAATTCCTACCTACCTATAGATTACCACATAAATGAATTGAAATCACTAGCAAGGCACAGATATAGATTGATAGGTCATCGCGGAAAATATAAAATATCTGTAACAAGAATATTAGATATTGCTTTCCCTGAGCTAAGTGGTGTAGTTTGGTCAGTACATCAGAAGTCTTCTTATGCTTTACTATTAGAATTTCCTACAGTAGAAGATATTTCGAAAGCCCACTTGACCAAATTAACAAATATCTTATCTAAAAATTCTAAAGGACATTATACTAAAGAAAAGGCTAAAGAAATTAAAGTTCTTGCAGCTAATTCTATTGGTACAAGCGAGTGGACAATTGGTTTTGAACTACAACAAACCATAAGACTAATTCAGAACATTCAATATGAAATAGATCTCTTAGATAAGAAAATCAAAGAAGCTGTAATAGCAACCAAAACACCATTAATAACAATTCCAGGGGTATCTTATGTTCTAGCCAGTATTATCTTATCTGAAATTGGAAATGTTAAAAACTTTTCTAATTCTGGTAAGTTATTAGCTTTCGCAGGATTAGAGCCTTCAACTCATCAATCAGGAAACTATACTGCAAATGTGGCTAGAATGGTTAAGAGAGGTTCAAAATATCTCCGCTGGGCTCTATTACAAGCAGCTAGAACAGTCAGTATGAGAGTTCCAGTTTTCAAAGAATACTTGTCTTTAAAGAAGTCTCAGGGAAAACACCATTTAGTAGCTATGAGTCATACAGCTAAAAAATTGCTAAGAGTCATTTTTCATTTATTAAAAGCAGAAGAAATATTTATCTGTAGTTAATCAAAAAAATCTAAATTGATATACTCTTTTTGTGATGTGATTTTTTAAAAATTTAACTATAAAAAATATTAACTATTTTTACTTGACTTCATATAGTTAGTCTTTAATTTAATTTCTTTCCCTATATTTTAACATACTATTAGTATAAAAAAAACATTTCAAATAAAGAAATATTATTTCCTAATAATTAATTTATAATTTCTTCCTTAGTTACTCAAATCGCTTTTTTTTTATCTTTCATGTTTAAAAATCCTTTACGATTAAATTAATATTTCATATAATTGAAACATAAAAGAAGTTATAAAATCTATGGAAATCAATCATTGAATTTTGAAAGATCATTTACATAGATTTAACAGGGGAGGATCTCCCTAGTATGGTATAATAAAAAAATTAAACATAAAATTTATGGAGGAGATTATTATATGAATAAGAAAATTGGTTTTATAGGTTGTGGAAATATGGGGGAAGCAATGTTAAAGGGTATTATAGATTCTTTTAACAATGCTGATAGTATCTATGTCTTTGAAAAAAATAAAGAGAGACAAAAAGAATTAAAGAAAAAATATGGGGTGAATATTCCATCTACTCCTGCTGAGTTAGTTAGCTCTAGTGATATGATACTTGTGGCTGTTAAACCTAATATATTTTCTTTAGTTATGGAGGAGATAAAATTTGTTGTAGACGATAGCAAGGTAATTATCTCAATAGCTGCAGGAGTAACTATTACTGCCATTGAGAAAGGCTTAGGAGATAATGCTAAGATTATTCGTACAATGCCAAATACACCGGCCTTTGTTGGTTTAGGGATGACCTCTATGAGTCCAAATAAAAATGTAACACCTGAAGAAGTTTCAATAGCTAAAAAAGTTTTAGAAGGATTTGGAGAGGTGGAAGAAATTTCAGAAACTCTTATCCATAGTGTCATAGGTGTAAGTGGATCTGCTCCAGCATATGTTTTTATGTTTATAGAGGCTATGGCAGATGCTGCTGTTTTAGAAGGAATGCCTAGAGATAAAGCATATAAGTTTGCTTCCCAAGCAGTCATGGGATCTGCTAAGATGGTCTTGGAAACTGGAAAGCATCCTGGTGTCTTAAAAGATATGGTATGCTCTCCTGGTGGGACTACTATTGCCGCTGTAGCAGAGTTAGAAAAAACAGGTTTTAGATCTTCTATAATTTCTGGGATGGTAAAGTGTATGGAAAAATCTAAAGAGATGAGCAAGTAAAACTAAAAGAAGTAGATTGTAAGAAACAATCTACTTCTTTTTAGTTTATATAATGTTAATCTATCTTTTGATATTTTGATCCTGAACATACAGGACAGAGATCTAAAGTTTCTCCTTTTTCTATCTCTAATTCTAAACCACATAGAACACACATATATATACCTTTTTCTACTTCATCCCCAAAATGATAAAAATTTTCCATACATTCCCCCTAAAATTTAATTAAAAATATCAATAGTCTCTTTAAAAAGATATCCTACAAATATTTATCTGTCAATTTTTTATTTATAATTTTTAATATTTTAAGTTTTATTCCCTTTTATTTAGAGGGGGGAATTATCCTTGACAAATAATGACGGACGCGTTATATTTGTCTTATCTATGTGGAATTGTGAAAATAAAGCTATTTGAAGGTACAAAATTTTAAGGAGGACAGCTATGAAAGGTAAAATCGATTATCAAGAGATTTTAAAAATTGCAGGATCTTATATTGCTGTATGTATTGGGGCAGGTTTTGCAACAGGACAAGAAATTATGCTGTTTTACTCATCATTTGGATTAAAAAGTATCTTAGGTGGTTTTGTGTGTATGGCATTACTTGTAATTTGTGGGGTAACTATACTGAAAACAGGAAATGAAAATGAACTATCTTCAAATAGTGAAGTCTTTTCATTTTTCTGTGGAAAACATATAGGGATGTTCTTTAAAGCATTTATGCCTGTATTTTTATTTTCTACTTTTGTAATAATGATCTCAGGAGCAGGAGCAGCAATAAATCAGTATTTTGGTGTTACTCCAAGTACTGGCCGTATTATCATGGTTACTTTAGTTTTAGGTTCTTTATATCTTGGTTTTGAAAAAATCACAAAATTATTAGGTAACCTTGGAAATATAATTATAATATTTTCTTTGATTATAGGAGTAGTTTCTACTATAAAAAATATAGATGGACTTTCTAAGGTAAATGAAGTTATAAAAACTCTTAATATTACAAGAGCAGCAGGTTCATGGTGGTTCTCTGGGATCCTTTATGCTAGTTTTAATATATTATTAGCAACAACTTTTTTAGTAGGAGTAGGAAAGAAGGTTAAGAATAATAAAAATTGTTTAATAGGTGGGACTATAGGTGGAGTTATCTTAATGATAGCAATAATAACACTAGACTTAGGAATCTTATCAAATTTATCAGAAATTTATACACAGCAAATTCCTACTTTATTTTTAGCAGAACAAATTTCTCCAATGGTAGCAACTTTATTTATAGGGATACTTATAGGAGGTATTTACACTGCTTCAGTCCCACTACTATGGGTAATTTGTGATACATTTACAACAGAAAAAACTAAATCTTTTAATATCTTAGCTGTAGTTCTATCTGTAGTAGGATATTTAGGAGGAAGTTTTCCCTATGCCAAACTTGTAAATTTTATCTATCCTACTGCTGGTATTGCAGGGATGTTATTAATAACCTGTATATTTGGAAAAAATATATTTCAAAGAAACTTTGTACAAAAAAAAATATTCACTCTAAAGTAAATGATCTCTCCTGATACTAAAACATTTAATATTTTCAATTTTTTCTTCATTATAAGTTTTTTTCACCTCCTGATTTCGCTTCTAAGGCCACTCTAAAAACTTTACCTTGTATTTATACATTATGAAGAGATCTAACCCCTAGAATAAAGCCTTGTAACTACTGGTACTACTAGGCTCTAGAGGCAAAAAAATAAAAAGGCTCAGAAAGAGCCTTAAGGGTATCAGAAATAGCCTTAAGGGGGTCACAATGAGCCTTTTTTTACCTTGAAATTACTAGTCTAAAAAACTTTCTTCATTTAAGTTTTTAGGTTCACCTTTTAAAACTTTATCCTTTGTTTTTTTTGTTTCAGACCATTCTTTCCATCCACCATCATATACAGAAATTTTATCTAGGCCCATAGCTTGTGCATAAAACCATACTTCACTTGCTCTCCAACCTGTTCCACAATAAAATGCCAAATGATTTTCAGGATTTATTTTTAAATCTGCCCACATCTTTTGAATCTCAGTATATGGCCTCATATGAAATTGATCTATCCCCCTATAAGCTTCTAAGTGCCAAGAATCTGATCCTGCCATCCCCCATTTAGCTCCCTTAATTCTTCCTCTCGGTTTAATATAATCATATCCACTAATCTTTCCTTGATATTCCTTCCAACTTCTAATACTAATAAGATCTGCATCTTTAGATTCTAATAATTCTATAGCTTTAGAGAGGTCTACAATAACTTCTGGATTTCGAGGTCTAGTTGCACCAAATTCTTTTACTGGTTCTGGATCTTTCACCTCAGTTTCAACGGGATATCCTGCATCTTTCCAAGCTTTCATCCCACCATTTATCATCCTTACATCTTCTACACCAGCATATTTTCCTATAACACCAAACCTTGCAGCAGCCATAGGATCGCCATAAATAAGTACAAGGGTATCTGTTGTTATTCCTAATCTTTCCATCTCACTTTTAATCTTATCATCACTTACTCTATTCCATAAAGGCCCTTCTTCTACCCATCCTGTATGGATCCAATAAGATCCTGGAATATGTCCCTCTTTATGAGGCTTACCATCTTCGCTCCAACCTACATTAAATATCTTTACAGCCTTACCATCATAATGAGCTACTTTTTTTCCATCTAAAAGATCTTTTACCCAACTTACAGGGACTATAGTTTCATATCTTTTTAATTTTTCAAAGGGTAATGAGTTATCTGCCCACTTTTCTACTCCTCTATCAAAGGTAGAAACTGTATATCCTTTTTTCATAAGGACATCAGCCATAATTTTTGACTCATCTCCGTATAAAACTATCTCATTTCCTTTTTTAATTCCTTTTCTTTCAAGAGCATTTTCTACTTCTCCATCTTTTAATGTACTCACAGGATAATTTACTGCTCCTGGAATATGACCATTAACTCCAATTTTTTTTAGATCCCAACCATTATATTCATCATAACTTCTAGTATCCATTAAAACTATATTTTTATCTTCCTTTATATTTTGAACTTGTTTTATACTTACAATTTTTTCTTTTACAACTACTTCTTTTGTTTCTTCTACATTACTACTACACCCTATCATAGCAAAAGTAACGATCAATACTGCCAATATTTTTTTTAGCATTTTTTCCTCCTGTTTAATTAAAGTATTTCCATAAATCTATCAAAGTCATCATAAAAATCTATCTCTATCTCTATCTCAGATAATGATTTTTTTAATATTTCCATAAAAACTCCCATCTCATCGACTTCTTTTAATGTATCTAACCTTTCTTTTGTACCTTCACCTCCTACACTCCCATACCAATTACCACGACATGTTGAAGTTATTCCACAACTAGGACTTCTCTTTATACCAATTACACCTAAGATATCATATTTATTATTTTTATATTCTATAATATTCTCCAATGTATTTTCTAGCATAAGTTTAGATTGCTTTTTAAAATGTGGAGTTTCAAATTGATTTTTTACATGTCCCCACCTTTTTAATCCATATATAGATATTTCTGGACATGGTAGTTGTACTATTCCTATATTTTTTTCGATTAATTTTACTAAAAGACCTTTGAAATCATTTGAATCTTTTCCATATGGTTTTACTACTGAATTTTGATTTAATATACAATGACTTACTAATACAACTTTTTTTCCTCTATCCATATCTTTCTCCTAAACCTTTAAAGGTTTTAATATTTTTGATGGAATATATTTAATCAATGCTACTACCAATATTCCACTCATAGTTTTATCTATTAAATTAGCAAAGACCCTCGGAACAAAGGCAGAAACAAATATACTCTCACCAGATTTTGCCATCCAAGCAACAACTATGTCCAATGGATCCCCTACAAATCCACCACTTAAAAATACAGCTATTGGTGTTCCAATCAGTGGACAAATAATTGCAAGTAAAATTCCTGAAATAATTGCAGTTTTAATATTAAAACCAAATTTTTTAGCCATTATCCCCACTGTTAATCCTATAGCTATATTTACAAGGGCAAAGGGCATTCCCTTAGGATTCATAACAAGTGCTTTTAATATACTTGAAAGTCCCCCAGTAGCCATCCCATAAAAAGGTCCAAGTAATGCTGCCGATAATATTGTTCCTACTGTATCTAAAAATAAAAGCGGTATCCTTACTGTATTTGCTATCATTCCCCCTAAAATATTAATTACGATACACATTGAACAAAATGTAAGTTTTAACATCTTTGCGTCTCTCATTATCTTCCTCCTATTATTAAAATTAAATATCCTGCAAACATATAGAATGTGAGATAATCTAATCTTTTTAAATTCCATTTTAACTTTCTATTTTTCTTCCTATAACCTTTAGTCTCCATTGCAATGGCCAAATTATATGCCCGTTCTAAAGACAACATAAATACTGGTAGAAAATATCCCATAATATTTTTTATCCTTTCCTTTAACTTCATCTCTTCTATATAGATCCCACGACATATCTTAGCTTTTTTTACCCTTTGATATTCCTTTATGAATATTGGTAAAAATCTTAAACTAATTGTAAACATCAGTGATATCTCATATGCAGGAATTATAGTTTTGAATGGAATCATAGTCTCTATAGCTTTTGCCATCTCTGTTACTTTAGTTGTCATAACAAAACAACTTATTGAAACAGTTGAAAATATAAGTACCGATGTTGTCCTTAAAATTTCAAAATTATCTTTATTCAATACAAATTTATACATAATAGCGATAGATATTAAAGCAGGTAAGATAGATTTAATAAAAATAGAAATTTTTTTTAAATTTATTTTAGACACTATCAAAATAAATATTAAGGATATACAACTTATAAAAAGTGTTACTAGATTATTTATCAATCCTAAAGATAAAATATAAATAAAAGTATATATTATCTTAGTTTTTACATCTATCTTATGTACTATAGATTCTTTTTCACTATATAGTTTATTTAACATAACTTCTCCGATATAAAATTTTCTATCTCATTTTTTTTTAAATATATATTTTTTTTATCTAAAGTATTTATAATTCTCATTTTAAATGGGATCTCCAATCGACATCTATCTAATAGTTTTTCTTGTTGAAATACATCTTTTCCATCATATCCAACCTCACCATCTCTTATAACTATAGTTTTAGTTGCGTATTCCATAACTTCTTCCATTATATGTGTAGTTTGAATTATTGTGAGTCCTTTTTCATTTAATTTTTTTAAAAATTCTAACAACTCTAAACTACTCTTTCCATCTAAACCAGTAGTAGGTTCATCTAATAAAAGTATCTTTGGATTTTTTAAAAGAGCAATTGTTATAGCTAATTTTCTTTTTTCCCCTCCACTTAATTCAAAGGGAGATTTTTTCTTTATCTCATCATAATCAAGAAATAATAATTTTAAAATTTTAATAGCTTTTATTAGATCTCCACTAATTTGAATCTCTTTTTCAACTGTTGTTTGAAAAAACTGTGTTTCACACCTTTGAAATACATATGATATCTTTTTCTGAATAAACTTAATATTTTCCTTATTAAATAGATCTTTTTTAAAAATTTTAACATTATTTCCAGGGAGGAGGCCCATTAGTATCTCTAGTATAGTAGTTTTACCGCTACCAGTTTCTCCTATAAAAAAACAATATTCCCCCTCATTAATTTCAAATGATATTTTTTTTAATATCTCTTTATTATCTTCCCCTTTATAAGAGAGTTCTTTTACAGATATTGACATATCTCATCCACCACACTTTGACTATTTTCTAATCTAAAATCTTTATTCAATTTATTATTTTTATTTAATTTCATCAATAATTTCAAATGAAACGGTACCATAAGACTATATCTTAAAAGATCTTCCTCTAAAAATTTAGATGGTATATCATCTTTTATTATCTTTCCTTCATCTAACAATAAACATCTAGAAGCATAGGTTATCTCCTCTAAATAATGAGTTATATAGATTATAGTTACTTTGCTTTCATTTAATTTTTTAAGTAGAATAAGTAACTCCTTTCTGCTTTTTGGATCTAACATACTACTAGCTTCATCTAATATTAAAAGTGTGGGTTTTAAAAGTAAAGCTGAAGCCAGTGCTAGTTTTTGTTTTTGCCCCCCTGAAAGATTTTCAATCTTTTCGTTTTTTTTATCTATTAAATTTACTTTTCTTAATGCTTTATCTATCTTCCCTTCAATATCTATTTCATCATAGTTTTCAAGTATAAAGGTCATCTCTTCTAGTACAGTTGTCCCTACAAATTGATCTTCTGGATTTTGAAATATAACTCCTAAAGATCTTCTTATCTCCCATATATCATCTGTACTAGTATCTAATCCCTCGATTAAAATCTTACCTTTATCAGGAATAGTTATCCCCATTATTAATTTTGCTAAGGTAGACTTTCCACTTCCATTTTTTCCAAAAACCATAAGGAATTCACCTTTTTTTAAAGAATATTTAAAATCTTTAAATATTCTTTTTTCATTATAACCATAGGTTATATCTGACATCTCTATCATTTGTGAATCTCCCCTTAAATTTTAATTATTTTTTTTTATAGCATCTCTATGAATGCTTCGATCCTTGTTTTAAGCTGACCTGTATCTCCTGTAGAATAATCTGTTTCAAGGGCAATATACGGAATATCTCTTTCCTTTGTTAAAAATCTTTTTACAGTATAACTTTCAATGCTATAAGTATGACAAGCTTGAAGAACCACATCCACTACACCATCTACCTTATATTCATCTACCATATCTTTTAAAAGTTCCTTTCTTCCATTATTTGGTGTCATTACAGAGCATGGAATATTAAGATATTTTTTAGCAATAGCTTCTATTGGATCTATAGTCTCATCGACCTCTTCATGGAGTTCTTTATACCCTTGACAATTTTCTAAAGCTACCACTACTGCTCCTGAATCTTCAATAGATTTTATAACCTTTTCAGCTACTCCCCCTATAGGACACCCTGTAACTAATATCCTTGGGGTAGCTTTTGTATATTTAGTATTATTTTCTGTTTGTTTTTTCTTTAGATCTTCTATAAGCTCCCTTACATTTTTTCTCATTTTTTCCCTATCAAATGTATAGTTAGAACCATTTAAAACTGTAAATATTTCAAATCCTGATATTATCGATGGCTTTATCTTTCCTAACTCATGAAATTCTTTTAATAACCTTCTGTCTTCATTACATGATTTTATAGATTCTTTTAATCTTTCCTCTGTAACTTCTACATTAAATTTATCTTCTAATTTTTTTATTAGACGTTTAATTTCATTTTTCCAAAGGTCTATTGCTTTATCACCATCTTGTGTTTGTGGTAATTCCATTACATGGGTATCTTTTATCTTTCCTAAAAGTTCATACATCTTTTTCTTACCATCACAAGTTGTTTCCCCTACAACCATATCAGCAAAATACATATATGGACATTTATCTGTAAGGGCAAATCCATAACTAGCTTTAACTAGTGGACATAGATTTTTTGGTAGATGTTTTTCTGCTGCTGGAATAGTTTCCTCACTGACAGAACAAAGTGATATAGGATAAGCATTGGCTGCATATATTACTTCCTTTGGAGTGTATGTACAAAAAGTTCCTACGACATTTTCTCCCCTATCTTTAAACTCTTTTACAGTAAGAAATCCTTGTCTTCTTTTTTCTCCAAATTCCTCAAATTTTTCTGGTAAACTATTTTCATTTGAAATTTTCATTATTTTTCTCCCCTTTAGATTTATTTTTTTATTTTTTTAGCTAATATTGCAGCTCCAATAGCTCCTGCATATCTTCCTAACTCATGAGTTACAACTTTTTTTCCAATAGCCTTAGATAGTTCCTCTAAAATATATAAATTTCTTGAGAGTCCACCTGTTAGAAAATATGTTTCTGAATCTCCATGTTTAGAACACAGTGAATTTACTTTTTTTATAACAGAATCAACTACTCCAAAAGCAATATTTTCTCTTTTTTCTCCCCTACCAATAAGACTTATAACTTCTGACTCGGCAAAGACAGTACACATAGAAGTTATCTCTACTCCACCTCCCTTTCTAGCTAAAAGTATTAAAGTATCTATATCCACTCCAAGGGAATTTGACATAACTTCTATAAATTTACCTGTTCCAGCAGAACATTTATCATTCATAGTAAAATCTTTAACCACTCCCCCTTCTAATGAGATTACCTTAGTATCTTGACCTCCTATATCTATGACAGTTGTATTATCACCTATAAAATGTTTTGCTCCAACTGCATGACAAGTTATCTCTGTAATTGTTTTATCTGCAAATGGAACCGATACCCTTCCATACCCTGTAGCAACAATTTTAGAATTAGATTCTTCTATCCCTATGCTATTCAATCTTTTTTTTATACTCTTAGCAGTATCTATACTGCTCCATCCCGTTGGTAGAACAAAAGTTTCTAAGATATCTGTATCTTTAATCACAGCAACCTTAGCTGCTGTAGATCCAATATCTATTCCCACTTGATATATCAATAATTTCCCTCCTATTTTTTTTATTATCATTATTTGTATTCATTTTTTTTACCCTCTCTGTCATTACTCCTAAATTTTCAATAGGTGTACTCATAGATAATCTACAAGAGGGAGATATAATATCACACCTATCTTCTATTACAAGTTTTGTACTGAGTCTTACTATATGTTTTTTTCCTTGATCTAAAAGTTGAGCACTGACATTTCCCATAATTGGAACTTTAATCACTTTTTTAGCCTGCCTTATCCCTACAACTGAATCAAAACTTAGGGAATCTGCACCTAAATAGTTTAGACTCTCTAAGATTCTCTGGCTCCTACCACAAATATGAATAATCAGTTTTGATTTTTTTATATGGATTGCTTTTGATATTTTTTTATATAGAGGTACTATAAATTCTTCAAAATTCTTTTTCCCTAAGATCTCTCCTGTAGCACTAGGATCAGACATAGCTATAATATCAGCACCATTATCTATCATCTCTTCAGAAAATTTAATAAGATAATCTGTGAGTATCTCTAAAAATTTCATAGCCTTACCTTTATCTTCTTTCATCATCTTATAGTATTTTTGGGGTTCTATAATAGAAGTTGCTATACTCATAGGGCCAGTTATGTTACCAATTACTGGTATTTCATTATTTTTTAACTTTGATATTGCTTCTAAAACTACTGCTGTTTTTTTTGAATGTTTTATTTTTATCTCCCCTAAATAATCTAAAATATCTTCATTATATTTAGTTGTTTTTGATCTATCTAGTTCACTATCTAAATTTAATTTTATATAAAATGATTCTCCTTCTTTAACTTCACAAAAAGGCACTCCATAATTTTCAAACCCTGCTATTTCTCTTACTTTTATAGCGATTTCAACCATTGTATCTATATCACTGTTATAATCTTTTTTAACTTTTTCTATAACTTCTGTAACTGCTGCATTTATCATCCCACCTGGACAAACAACAGGGGGACGATCTACTTTTTTTCCATTTAAAACATTTAATAATCTTTGCTTCTCAGTTAATTTTTGTCTAAATATTCTATTTTTTATCTTCATATCATATAACCTCATGAATTTTTTTATTTTTCTAATAGCTTTATTGTTATCCTTTAGTATATATCTCTGTTGCAAATCATTGGAAGATAGGTTCAGCCTCCTATGGCAACCTTTATAGAACCTCTCCTCCTCCTTGTATTTAATTTTTAAATAACACTTTTGATTTTTTCCATAGTTGTATCAATCATTTTTATTTTTATGTATTAAAAAATATAGCATAAAGAACCACTATAATTTAATAGTTTAATATGCATTCAGATTGTTTTTTCATTTTTTACGATAGTTGTTTGTTGGAACAGAGATGTTCCAGAAATAATTATTTAAGGATAGATAAAATATTAAGGTCGAAATATCTCGTTAATATATTTATTTATATCTCTAATAATTTTAAAATGAGTTGGAAGTTAAAGAGTGAATTGGAATAAATGTTTATAATATTTAAAGTAATAAAGATCACATAATATACCTTTTTTCAGATTCTAAAAGTTCCATTATAACTTCATCCAGAAGTTTATCAGCTACTCAGGCTCAATTAAATCTTAATTTAAACATAATCTCTCTCCTTTAAAAATTTATTTATACGTCTATTTATAACATTTTTTAATTAAATTGTCATCAAAAAATAAAATTTAATTTTTAAAAAGTTACTAACAAATCATAAAATCTTAATTTTATAATTTTTTTTAGTATGTTATAATTGATTAAAATAATAAAAGGAGGGTATGGTAAAGATCTACAAATTTATCGTACAAAATATGTCTATGAAAACAAATATGAATAAAAATATATTATTAGGAATTACTGGAGGAATCGCAGCTTACAAGTCTGCCAATATCTGCTCCCTTTTAAAGAAAAACGGATATAATGTAAAGGTTGTAATGACCAAAAATGCAACTGAAATAATAACTCCTCTTACTTTAGAAACTCTTTCTAAAAATAGAGTAGCTATTGATATGTGGGCAGAAAAATCAAATATAGATGTAGAGCATATAAACCTAGCCGACTGGGCTGATCTAGTTTTAATTGCACCTGCTACATATAATATTATTGGGAAGGTAGCAAATGGTATTGCCGATGATATGCTTTCTACTGTTATCTCTGCAACCTGTGCTCCTACTTATTTTGCTCTAGCTATGAATGTAAATATGTATAATAATCCCATCCTAAAAGATAATATAAAAAAATTAGAAAAATATAAATACACTTTTATCGATGCAGACTCAGGTCAACTTGCCTGTGACTGGGTTGCCAAAGGAAGACTCAAAAAAGAAAGCGATATAGTTGAGATCATAAATAATTATTTTGATTCTTTAGAACAAGAAAGGTTTTTAGAAGGAAAAAATATATTGATCACTGCTGGTCCTACTGAAGAAGCTATCGATCCTATTAGATATCTCAGCAATCGTTCTACTGGTAAGATGGGATATGCCCTAGCAGCTGCAAGTGTTAAATTAGGAGCTAATGTTACCTTGATCAGTGGACCAACCAACCTTGAAATTCCAGGTGGTGTAGAGTTTATATCTGTAAAAAGTGCTAACGACATGTATAAAGCTGTCTTTAATAAATTTGAAGAGATAGATATAGCAATAGGTTGCGCTGCTGTTGCAGATTATAGGATAAAGGAATATTCAACTTCTAAAATCAAAAAAAATAATGGTGATTTAATTTTTGAATTGACTAGAAATCCTGATATCCTTATGGAGATGGGAAGAAGAAAAAAAGAACAAATCCTTATTGGATTTGCAGCTGAATCAGATGATCTTATTGAAAATGCTATAAAAAAATTAAAGAAAAAAAATCTAAATTTAATAGTAGCTAATTCTACTAAAGCCTTTGGTAATGATAGTAACGAAGTATTTTTTATAGACAAAGAAAAAAATATTTTAGAACTTCCACAGATGAAAAAAGATGACCTTGCATTCAAAATTTTAGAAACATTAAAATAATTTTTTTCCTTTATTTTTTGATATTATTCAAAGTTTTTTAACCTAATTTTTATTATTATTCTAGAATCTATAATACAAAATAATGATTAAAATTATTATTTTTTAGTTATTTGCGGTATAATTTACTATGAATGAAAATTTAAAGAATATCTTAAATTAAAGGAGGTTTAAAAAGTGAAGAAAATAACCATAATTGGAGGTAGTAATAGCACCCATGTAATAGCTCCCTTATTAGCAAATAGAGGATTTAGAGTTACAATCTTAACAAGAAATTGTGCCCTTTGGAAAGACACTTTAAAGGTCGAGTTCCAGTCAGAAGACGGAAAAGTTGAAAAAGAAATAGAGGGAAAGGTCCATCTAATAACAAGTGATGAAAAAAAAGCATTAAAAGATACCGAAATAATTTTATTATGTATACCAGTATCTGAGTATTTTAACGTGCTTTTAAGAATTGGAAAGTTTATCCCAAAAGATAAAGAGGTATGGCTTGGAACTATCTATGGGCAAGGTGGAGTTAATTGGATATATAATGAAATCATTCAAAAATTTGCTCTAAATAAATTAGTCTATTTTTCTTATGGACTAATACCATTTATATGTAGAACCAAGGAATATGGTTCAGTAGGGATAACTTATGGTTCTAAACACAATAATATTGTTGCTGTTTTCCCAAAAAATAAATTTAATGAATTAGATAGAGATTTATTTAAGGAGATCTCATTTGAATGGCCTGGAATAGGAAAAACTTGTCAATCAGATAATTTTTTGTCGTTAACCTTATCAGTAAGTAACCAAATAATCCATATTGCACGAATGTATGGGCTATATTTAAAAAATAATGACGGTTGGAATAAACTAGATGAGGTCCCTTATTTTTATAGAGATTTCGATGATAACTCAGCTAATATATTAAAGAGATTAGATGAGGATTATGAAAAAGTGAGACAGAAAATTAAAGAAATAAATCCAACTGTATCCTTTGAATATATGCTAAATTATTTAGATTTAGAAAGATTTACAAATAATTCTTCAAATGAAAACATAAAAGATTCCCTAGTAAACTCGAGAACTCTTAGACAAATAAGAACTCCAGTAATGAAAGTTGGAGAAAGATATATTTTAGATCAAAATAGTAGATTTTTTACAGATGATATATTTTATGGTCTCATTATTATAAAATGGATTGCAGATAAATATATGATCGATGTACTGATGGTTGATGAACTTTTAAAGTGGAGTCAAAGTTATTTAAGTTCATTAAAAAATGATACCCCTACTTTTAAATATAAGCCTGAATATAATCTACTAAATTCAGGGATTCCTACAAGATATAAGACTTATTCAGAGGTCGATCTTGTAAACTAATCTTAAATATTCCCCCCTTAAAAAAAAATACTAAAAGATATGATCGTCCCTTGATAAAGGTCTTAAGATAACATTGATGATCCATACAAAATAAGTTTTATTAAACTTTTTCAAACTATAATAAACAAACTCAATGAAATTTTACTTTCATTGAGTTTGTTTTTTTTTATTAAAAATTATAAATCTTTAATCAAAAGTAAATAATTAAAATCCCTAGATAATAAAAAAGAGTGGGATTATATTTAAGTATATAAAAAACCTATAGATTTTGACACTTTTTTTTCTAGTGTCTGGTCTACAGGTTATAGTAAAAAATTTAATATTTTAATTCTTTTTTATTTAATTTTAATTTTCAATTCAAATTCACTTTTATATCTGTGATAAAATTTAATTTCTTCTAAAGTAACTACAATAGGACTTTGATATATTTTTTCTTGGATCTCTAAATATCTTTCTTTAATATTATTTTTTTTATTTTTTTCAAACTTATTATATTTTTTCATATTACATCAGAGCATTAGCTATAAAACCTAGTATCCCAACTACAATACCATAAAATATAGCTGCTGGAAGAGTCTTTCTAATTATATTCCCCTCTTGACCTGTCAGTCCAACAACAACAGCAGCAGCTACCACATTATGTATACATATCATATTTCCTGCTGCTCCTCCTATTATTTGTTGGGCTAGTACAATTACAGGATTAATTCCTACAGAATTGGCCACCTGATATTGTATAGGAGAAAAAGTTAAAGTAGAAACTGTAGCAGATCCTGTTATAAAAGATCCCAGTTCACCTAAAAACGGAGCTATTGCAAACCACGATCCTTGAAATATAGAAGATATAATATCTGCCAAATAATTAGGCATTCCTATTGCCATAGATGAATTAATAGAGTTACTAAAAATTTGTACAACTGCTAAAGTAAAACATAAAGCTATCGATGCATTTTTTACAGATCCAACTGTTTCCTTGACAGCTTTTTTTAATATTTTCCCATCACCATTTAAAGATATAAGAGCTATTATTGCTGCTATTACAAGAACAGTTCCAGGAGAATATAGCACCTGCCATTTAGAGGTAACTCCCTCTCCTAAAATATTTCTCCAACTAAGATCTATATGAGTTAATACAAATTTTTTAACAGGCATTACAATTCTAGTTATTAAAAGTATTCCTACTACTACAATATAAGGACTCCATGCCGAAAACATTTCCTTTAATGAAACAGATTCAGATAGACTAATTGTACCGTCTGTATTTAACTTTACTCTTCCACCACCACTATATTTTTCATCTACAGATATTTCATTTTTATCTTCTTTAACTTTTTTTATAATGGATTCATCCATTACAGATTCAGTCTTCCAGTTTCTATCTGTTGGCATTAAAATCCCATTCTTAGCAGTATAACACGATACAATTAGTCCAGTAAGTGATGCTAGTATAGATACAAATTCTGTCCCTAAAAAAGTAGCATATATTAAAGCTGACCCTGCATAACTAGCTCCTACTAAGAGAGACCATGGTAAGATATCAAAGGCTTCTTTAAAAGATTTTTTCTTTCCAAAAGACTTAGTTAACATCATTATTATAATTGTAGGAATAAGAGTCGCCGTTATTAAATCTAACTTGGTAACAGTCCTTCCAATAAGATCAAAGAATTCTGGATTAGCTCCTGGAATATTTCCAAGTCCTACAATAATAGGTGTTCCCACAGCCCCAAATGATACTGCACTACTATCTCCTATAAGTGCTATTGAAGCTGCCGCCAAAGGATTAAATCCCAAAGCTATAAGAAATGGTCCAGCTACAGCAGCAGGAGTACCAAACCCTGCGGCTCCCTCTATAAGTGCAACAAAGAAAGCACCAACAATAACCGCTTGAACTCTCATATCTCCTGAGACGTTGGCAAAACCTTTTTTTATTATATTCACTCCCCCTGTATGTGTCATTACCTTCAATAATAAAATAGCTCCAAATAATATCCATAATATAGTAACTGCTTTATGCACTCCTTGCAATATTGAAGCTAAAATAATATTAGAACCCATCCCCCATATTGTGAAAGAAGAAACTAAAAATATAATAAAAGTTAAACACATTCCTTTTTTTGCTGGCATCCTTAAAATCACTAAAAATATTAGTGGTAATAAAATTGGCATTAATGCTACTAAAATTTGAATTGTTTTCATCAATTTTCCCCCTTTATAGACTTGCTATAAAAAATTATCTTAACAATATAATTTTAATTATTGACAAACTTTTCCAGGATTTAAAATATTTTTTGGATCAAATGAATTTTTTATACCAACCATTAAATTAAGGTGACCTCCATTATATTGATTAAACATAAATTCCTTTTTAGCAAATCCAATTCCATGTTCTCCAGAAACTAATCCTCCTAACTCCAAAGATTTTTCATACATTTTATTAAATACATCTTCTCTTTTTTTCTCCCATAGATCTATATCCATACTGTCTTTACAGATATAAACATGTAGATTTCCATCTCCAGCATGACCAAAACTAGGAATTCTAATGTCAAATTCTTTGGCCAAAACTTTTGTATACTTAATAAATTCTGCTACATTATTTCTAGGAACTACTACATCACATTCATCCATTTGATCAGTTGATCCATGAATTGCTTCTAAGAATGCTCCTCTAGCAGACCAAACAGCTTCTTTTCTTTCCTCTGTATCCACAAGATATGCATCTAAAGCTCCTATTTCTAAACATAGGTCCGCTACTTTTTCATAATCTCTATCTACTTGTTTCTTTGAGTTTCCATCAAAAGTTAATAAAAGATATGAATCACTAGATTTATCTGGGAATATTTTTCCTAAATATTCCTCTGCAGCAACAATTACTTCCCTCTGTAAAAACTCAATAGCTGTAGGAATAGCTTTAGATTTTATAATACTCGGCACAGCATCGATAGCAGTATTTAAATCTGCAAATGGAACTAATAAACTTATTGTATACTTAGGTAATGGAATTAATTTTAAAATTACTTTTGTAATAATTCCTAGAGTTCCTTCAGAGCCTATAATCAAATCTTTAATACTATATCCAGAGGAGTTCTTTACTACTTTCCCTCCTAGTTCAATAATTTCTCCAGTTGGGAGTACTACTTCTAATCCCCTTATATAATCCCTTGTTACACCATATTTTACAGCTCTCATTCCACCTGCATTGGTACTAATATTTCCTCCAATTGTTGCACTTTTCTCACCTGGATCTGGAGGATAGAAAAAATCTCTTTCCTCTACATATTTACTTATTTCCATGAGTAATACTCCAGGCTCTAAAGTTAGAGTTAAATTTTCCTCATCTAATTCTAATATTTTATTCATCCCTGTAGTTTCAATAACTATTCCTCCAAAAATGGGAACACATGCTCCTACAAGTCCTGTTCCTGATCCTCTAGCAGTTACAGGAATACGATGTTCATAAGCATATTTCATAATGTCAGAAATTTCTTTTGTTGTATAAACCTTTACCAAAATATCTGGCATCTTTTCTATCCCACCTAACTCATCGTGGGCATAGTCTGGATTGATCTCATCTTTAAATAATACTCTCTCTTTATCTTTAATTAAATTTTTTATATTTTCATAATCATTTTTTTCTATTTTTTTATATTTACTATGCATCTTGATCCTCCATTTAAAAATTAATTTTTCTGTCTTTTTTTATCTCTTCTGTCAATTTTGGAATAACTTTATATAGATCTCCTATAATTCCATAGTGTGCTGAATCAAAAATTGAAGCTTGTTCATCTATGTTTACAGCAATTATTGTTTCAGATCCATTCATCCCTGCAGTAAATTGAACTGCTCCGTGAATTCCAAATGCAAATAATAATCTTGGCTTTACAGTTCTTCCACTGAGTCCAACCTGTAATTTATTGTTCATCCATCCACATTCAATAAGAGGCCTAGTACAAGCTACCTTTCCACCTACAAGATCTGCAAATTCTTGAACCATAGCAATATCTTCCTCTTTTTTTATTCCTCTTCCAATAGCAACGATTACATCTGCATCGGCTATAGAAACCTCTGCATCTTTTTTTACAATATCCAAAACTTGAATTTTTGAATTTAATTTTTTTACATCTACCTCATGATTTGTTACCTTTCCCCTTTTTTCTTTAGTTCTTTCAGGTGCATCAAATATTTTTGCTCTTACTGTACACATCTGAGGTCTATGTCTCTCTGTTACTATTTGAGCCATTATATTTCCACCAAATGCTGGTCTTATTTGAACTAGATCTGTATTAGGTTTTATTTTTAAAATAGTGCAATCTGCAGTAAGTCCAGTTCTAAATCTTGCAGCAACTCTAGGAGCTAGGGATCTTCCTAATGTAGTTGCCCCTACTAATATAGAAGATGGTTTTATTTTATTGATATAGTCAGCAAAGACCTCAGTGTAATTTTGAACTTTAAAATGTTCTAATTCTTTATAGTCATAGACATGAATTTCATCCACTCCATAATGTTGTAGTTCTTCGGCTATTTTCTCTACACCTGAACCGATTAAGATAGCTTGAACTGGATGACTAATTACTTCAGCTAATTCCTTTGCTTTACCTATTAATTCTAAAGATACTGGATTTATAACACCATGAAAATGATCTATATAAACAGTTATTCCATTCCATAACTTTTTATTTACACTCGTTATATTTTCTTCTTCTACAAATTCAATTGCTCCATTACCATTTTTGACACACAATTTACACATCTTACATCCAGAATTTATATATGTTAAACCGTCTTTTTCCTCAATTGCATTAAAGGGACATAGTTCTATCAATTCCATCATTTTTTTATGATTTATTTTATCGTGATTTATAACTAACTGAGCCATTTCAACCTCCTAGATAATTTTTCTTATTTTTAATTTTCCAAATAATTCAATTGCTGCCTCGTCTCCTAAAAACATCTCTTTATCTGGATTTTTAGGAGGATTAAATATCCTTTCTACCTGAGTTGGTGATCCATTTAAACCATATTTTTTCTCATCTTTATCATCTAAATCATCAAAAGTTAAAACTTTTATCCCCCTAGTAGCTGTATCTAATTTATTTTTATAGGATGGTAATCGTGGAGTATAAATTCCTTTTTCTACAGTTATTAAACACGGATATCCAATAGTTTGTATCTCTATTGTTTCCCCCATATCTGCTTCTACAGTAAGATTTTCTGAGGTTACTTCTAATATTTTACTCACATTTGAAATATGAGGTATAGATAAATATTCTGCCATTTCTGGCCCAACTTGAGCAGTATCCCCATCGGTAGTTTGTTTTCCACAAATTATTAAATCTATATCACCCATTGCCTTTAACCCTTGAGCTAAAGCATAAGATGTTGCTAGCACGTCTGCTCCAGCAAATTTTCTGTCAGAAAGTAATACACCTGTATCTACTCCCATAGAAAATGACTCTCTAATCACAGCTTTAGCTTGAGGTGGCCCCATAGATAGAACTCCAATCTCACTATCAATTTGTTTTTTTATCTGAAATGCAGATTCTAAAGCATAGAGATCATATGGATTTATCTTAGAATCAACACCATCTCTTAACAGTACTCCTGTAACCGGATCAACTTGAACATTAGTACCACCAGGCACTTGTTTTATACAAACAGCAATTTTCATATTTTATCCTCCTAATACTTAAAATTGGTACGACCAATTTATTTTGTAAAAATTAAAAACAAATAATTTCTATCTGCTTCCTTTAAAAGGTTACTTCAACCTTCTCTACATGTCAATAAAGTTATTTTTTTATTTAGCCGAAATTACTAAATCTAAACACTTATATTGTTTAAATCCTATTTTTAAAAAACATTGGAAAGTTTTATAACCATTTTTAATAAAGATAAAATAATTCGTGTGGAAATAGAAAAATCAATATATTTTTATTTTTTTAAAAATAATTGGCATTAAACTATTCTTTTCACACTTTTATTTCTTCCTTATAATCTTTTTTATCAATTACTATTCTAATTTTAAATAAAAAATGACTCCTACAAAAAGTAGAAACCATCTTTTATTTAAAATTTATTTTATTTTTGATATACTTTTATTTATATCATTAAAATGAATACTTAAACTTTCCCTTAATTTTTCTTCATCTCTATTTTTTAGAGCTTCTAAAATCCTCTTATGGTCTAAATCTATTTTTTCCTTTCCAAATTTTTTTAAAACCATATTCCTAGAAGTTATTATTGATTCTTCTAATAAACCTGATATTGCAGAAATAATTGTAGTCAATAAAATATTTTTAGAAAAAGACATCATTAAAAGATGAAATTTTCTGTCTAAATCTGCTAATCTTTGAATATCATTGCAGTCTAGCATCTTTTTATAAATTTTTTCAACCTGTTCTATCTCCTCTGAAGTTATCCTCTTGACCATAAATTCAACATTGGAAAGTTCCAACATCTTTCTGAGTTCAATAACATCTCTTATCTTCCCTTGCTGTAATTCAAAAGCCAAAGATAAAGGATTACATAACATATTTTTAAAATCATTGGTGATATAGTTTCCTCCACCTCTTTTACTTTCAATGAGACCAATTATCTCTAATATTTTTATTCCTTCCCTCACTGACGATCTTCCAATATCTAAATTTTCAGCCAAGGTACGTTCTGGATCTATCTGAGATCCATTTTTTAAATTACCTAATTTTATCTCTTGTTTTATATGTCTTATTAGTTTATAAAATTTTCTTTCTTCCATTTTTTTCTCCTTTAAGAGTTCATCTTTCTACTTTGATTTATTTTTTTTAACTTATACTATTTTTTCTTCTTCAAGTAATAAGTAAAGGTTAGAAAATCTTTTTAAAGAGTTATTTCCTTTTTTTATAAACTCCCAAGTTTCTTTATAGTCACCCTCCACTTTAATATCTTTAGAATATATAAATTTTTTAAACCCATTAAAATCTTCTTCATATCTATCATTAAAATTTTCAGCTAGTTCTTCTTTTTTATTATTTTTAGCATCTATCATATTATGAAGTACATGTTCTTGGTTACAAGAAAAATAATATATATTATAACTTAATTTATTATAAATAGTATTTAGTCCTAACAATACCTCTAGATTCTCACTTTTTATTTTGTTTCTTCCAATAACATTTACTTTAGACTTTGCTCTAATATTAGTCTCACTATAGATAAATCTATTACAACTTTTATCTTCAATTATGGAATCTTCATCAACATATGCACCATCCATATCTGTAAGATGTATGACCTTTAGTATGTCACTAATTTTATATGGGGATCTTCCAAGTTCGGTTTTTATTATTTCTATTAATTTATTTTTTATATTATTTTTAGTCACTTTATTTTTTGTCGTTATATCTGTTTTTACAATACAAAATTTTATTTCATTGGGTTTATATATATTCCTAAGAGATCCTTCTAAGGCTATTTCATCACTAGTTCCCTCTAGGATAATAAGTACAATTTTTTTTCTAGCCAATTATATCACGCCCTGCCCTTCGAAAAGCTTTTCTTATCTCATAACTATCTGTTTCTTTGTATAAAGCTTCACCTTTATCTACCCCTAACATTACATTTCTCATATAGACACTTCTCATATTATTAGTGCATTTAATATTAGTCAATTTAGTATAATTATTTGATCTATCTGTTGTAGTTAGTATAATATTTTCTTTATTTAAAACCTCTAGAGGTCTTAAATTATGAGATGTAAATATAAGTTGTCCCTTCCCAAACTTTGAAATTATCTCTAAGATTTCCCCCAGTAAATATTCAAATATTCCTGCATCTAGTTCATCTACTACTAAACAATATGTAGGATCATTATATACAACAGTAAGGGCACTTAATATAGAGATAATTTTTTTTATCCCCTCTGATTCATATTTTAATGGAATTTCCTTCTCCCCTAGTTTTGAAAATAATTGAAATCTAATCATAGTTTTTCCATCTATATTAAACTCATTTCCAAATTTTTTTATTGATACATTTAAATTTGGTATTATCTTAGTAAGAACAATATTCATCTGAATAATTATACTCTCAACTAATTCAAACTCCTCCTCTAAAAGTTCATGGGGTTTATTCAAATAAAGGACTATTTTTCCAGAATTTATTTTATTCCCCTCTTTACATTTAAAAGCTAAAGGTATCAATATATTAGCATCTATAATACTTAATTCTCTATTGTCTACAACAGTAAGATTTCTCCCACCATAGTTAGACAAAATCTCTATGATATCAAAAATTTTGTTGAAATTTTTATTTTCTAATAATTTTTTTCTTAATTTTTTTGAAAAAATAATACTCCTCCTCTCTATATGAGTATTATTTTCAAGAAGTCTTAACTCTATCCTACTCTCCTCATCTTGCCTTAAAAAATTTTTAAGACAAACAGGAGAAATCTCCCCTATCCCTTTAAATTTTATCAGTGTTTTAAGTTTACTTCCCTTTGTCTTAGGCAAGGTATCATAGTAAAGTTCTTCATTCATAACTCTAACTATATGATTATTTTCAAACTCAAATTTCTCTAAAACAAATCGGTACTTTACAACATTTAAAATATTTTTTATAAATATATAAAACTCAAACTCAAACGTTGCAGATCTTGATCCACTAGAGATTAAATCAAAAGTATTTCTTTCTAGACTCTCTCCACTTATAACTATCTTTAATATCTTTAATGCCTCTACAAGGGCTGTCTTACCAGAACCATTTTGTCCATAGATTCCTAATATATTACCCTCTATTATCGAACCATCATCATTTATCGTTTTAATAATTTCAATCTTTCCACTCTCTACATTTTTTATATTTTTTATATTTATCGACTTTAATCTTACTATATTTTTCATAACTTCTCCTTTGGTTAGATTTGAAATCGGTATAAAAAATACCTTTTTATAATTTTAATCTATATACTAAAAAAAAGCAATAAAAATGAGAGGGACTATAAAACTTCCTAATCTCTATCTTTTTCTATATAAAAAACCTATAGATTTTCACACTTTTTTTTAGTGATTAGTCTACAGGTTATAATATATAAAGTTCTTTATATTTTCCCTTCTAATTTAATTCTATTAATAGTTCAAATTTATCTATACCTTTTATCCCTAGTCCTGGTTCATCAGATAAAATTATTTTTGACCCTTCCATAATTATACCACCATCTATTGGATTTTCACTACACAGTGCAGGACCATCTAAATCTATTCGAGTTATAACAGAACTCCTTGCTGACGCAAGATGAGCTGCTGCTGTTACACTTATCCCTGCTTCTAACATACAACCAATCATGCAAGGTACGTTATAGATCTCACAGATATTTATAATCTTTAATGCATTGGATATTCCACCTGTTTTCATAAGTTTAATATTTACTATATCCCCTGCATTTCTAGTAATTACTTCTACTGCATCCCTAGGAGAAAATATTGATTCATCTGCTAATATTGGAGATAAAACTTCAGATGTAACTTTTATCATCCCATTTATATTATCAGCCTTTACTGGTTGTTCTACAAAATCCAATACAATTCCATACTCTTCTATTTTTTTAATTGCGTATAGAGATTCTTTCACTGTCCACCCTTGATTAGCATCTAATCTCAATTTTATATTAGGCCCAACTGCATGGAAAATTGCTTTCATCCTCTCAATATCTACCTCTATATTTTTTCCAACTTTAATTTTTAGTTCATCAAAACCTTTTTCTACAGCTTTTAAACTATCAGCTACCATTTTTTCTACACTATCCACACTAATTGTTAGATCAGTTTTTAATTCATTAGATCCTCCTCCTAATACTTTATATAGAGGTTTTCCTAATGATTGAGCAAATAGATCGTATAGTGCTATTTCTACAGCTGCCTTTGCACTAGTATTTTTTATTAAGGCACCTTGAACTATATCTATTAATTTATTAAACTCTTCAATATTTTTTCCTATGAGCTGTTTACCAATAAGTGTTATAGCTCCTATAATAGACTCATGTGTATCACCTGTAATAACAGCTGTAGGAGGTGCTTCTCCAAATCCTTTATTTCCTTTATCTGTTTCAATTATAACAACAATATCCTCAACAGCTTCAACTGTTCTAAGGGCTGTTTTAAAAGGTGTAATCAATGGTACTTTTATCTTCCCTATTTGTATTTTTTTTATTATCATAACTCCCCCCTTTTATTTTAAATATTAACTTTATGAATTTTAATTATAAATAAATTAATATACAAAAAAATCCAGCAGAATAAAGGACACCATATGATGTAAACTTTATTTTCCTGGATTATAGTTAAGGTAATATATCTTTTTAATATATCTATTACATATCCAATAAAAAAAATTATAGCATACCAATCTTTAATTTACAAATTTTAAAAAAAAAATAATCATTAATCACAAATAAAATCCCTATATAGATCTACTTGCTCTTGATTTTCCCAGTATTTTAAGTGACTATTCACATAGTATTTTTCCTCCCTTTTTTTTAAAGAGGAAGGTGTAAAGTCATATAGTTTAATTTTTTTAGATACCCTAGAGATCTCTATAGAAGATCCTAAAGGGTTTTTTAATTCATTTAATTTAAAGAAAAATTCTAAAGCTATATCTGATTTACTAGTTACTATATTAAGAGTTTTTATTGCTTCTAGAGAGTTAGGATAGTGATATCCTCTTTCTACTTTATTATCTGTTAAAATATCCTCTTCTATAGCAGGCCCTAAAAATAAAACATTTTTATACCCATAATTTTTTTTATCTTTTTCAATCAAAGAAGCGCTCTTTAAAACTACATGAGCTCCCAATGAATGAGCTATTAAATTTATTTCTTTTACCTTTACCTTATTAATTAATTTAAAAAAAACATTATACAAAGCTTCTCCTGAATATTCAGCAAACATTTGAGAGATACTAAAATTAATTAAACCTGCATCTCCTGGCCATGTAAACAATATAAACTTATAGTCCGATAGAGATTCTCCTTTTTCTGTTAGGGAATTTTTAAACTTAAAAAAAATATCATTGGCTTCAGTTAAAGCTATCTTACGGTCTACATTATACCCATGAACATATATAATAACTTTTTTATTTTTACAGTCTTCACAGTCTCCCATAATATTTTTTGGAATGGTATAGATAATTGATGGATCTATAACTTCTCTATCTTCACCTCTACAACTAATAACTAAGTCAATTTTGCTGCCTTCTTTTCTTATCTCATCTTTTGTCGGATGGATATCTGGCTTATCAAATTTAAAACTTCTAATATCGTCGACTAATCTTTTACCTATCTCTTTAAAATCTTCAATATTAGAGAGATAGGGTTCCATATTTTTATCTATTTTTTTTAATATTTTATTATAAAACTTCGTAAAATCTATCTCTTTTGACCCTTTAAAGAAAGTCTTTTTTATTTTTTTTAATCTCATAGCAACCCCCTCCTAAATTAAAGATAAAATATTGATAGAAATTTTCTTACCACTTCTGCTCAAGATAAGTTTTAACTATCCTTCCTTCAAGCTTTAGTTTATTTTTATTGAAAATAATAATATCTGGAATATTTGGATTAAATGAAACCAAAAGTATCCTTTTCTTCTCATCTATTTCAATTTTCTTTATACAAGTAAAAGCATTGTAAGTAAATATACAAACCTTTCCTAACAACTCTTCAATATTACTAAAAACCATAGGTTCTACTAGTGCTATTGCTCCAAATGGTATAGATTTTTCTCCTATCCCATTCATTGAATCCTCTTCTACCTTAACTGTAAATCTTCCTTCTTTATAATCTTCAAGGGGAATTAAAAATTCTTTCTCTAAGGGATCTATTAGATCATAATCTCCTAACCCTGTATTACTAGTTCCATACATAGGAATCTTTACTATTTCATTTTTTTTTATATTTGAAATCAACTCTAGAGGTGTATCTTTTTCTAGATAATCTATCATCTTATATAATTTTTTATAATCTAATTTTAATGCTTCGGCTACTTTTTTTAGATAATAAGGGTTGATCTTTTTTTTATCCCCTTTTTCTAAACGATGTATATCGGCATTATTAATTCCTGTTTTAAATGCCAATTGACCTTGGCTCAATTCCAACTCCAATCTTTTTTTTCTAATGAACTTCCCCAGTAAGTTTCTTTCTTCCTCGTTGACATTAAATTTATCCATAAAATATCTCAACTCCTTATATAATATGATTATATTTTATAATACTGACAAATACAAGTAAATATAAAATATGTTTTAAGAGTAATAAAAAAATAGTTAAATTCAAAGAAAATAGGTAGCTTATATTATATATATCTTGTTATATTTTGATAAAAGTGATATAATGATTTTGAGACGTTAGCCTGTTTTAAGTTGAGATACCGAGTTATCTCAACACCTTGTGCGATACTTTATGTATCGCACTTTTTTTATACAAAAATAACTTTTGATCATTAGATTTTTGTTTTAACTTCCTTATGTCGAAAACAATCGGTCATATGATCATTTACCATTCCTATCGCTTCCATAAAAGCATAACAGATGGTAGGCCCTACAAAATTAAAACCACGTTTTTTTAAATCCTTACTGAGTTTTTCCGATATATCTGTTTTTGTTGGAAGTTCTTCTATAGATCCTAAATTATTTTGTATTGGATTCCCCCTAACATATCCCCAAAGATACCTATCAAAGGAACCAAATTCCTCTTGTATTTTTAGAAATCCTATTGCATTTTTGATAGTTGACTCTATCTTTCTTTTATTACGTACAATCCCTGGATCCCCTAATAAACGTTCTATATCTTTTTCTGTATAATTAGCAATTTTTTTATAATTAAAACCATGAAATGCTTTTCTATAATTTTCTCTTTTCTTTAAAATAGTTAGCCAGCTGAGCCCAGCCTGAGCTCCCTCCAAAATTAAAAATTCAAAAAGAAGTTTGTCATCATGGACAGGAACTCCCCACTCATTGTCATGATAATCTATGTATAAGGGATCTTTTCCACACCATCCACATCTTTTTTTCATCCTACCTCCTTGTATTTTTTTAATAAAACCTAAATATCAGTCACAAAATATACTAAATAAACAGTAAAACAAAAAATTAAAATACAGGGTAAATATTTAGTGTTATCACCATAAATTTATTGTGATTTTTAGAAGAAATAAGACCACCTAGGAGCCTTAAGGGTATTATAAAAAGCCTTAAGGGCTCCTAGGTGGTCTTATTGTTTTTTCACCTTTCAATACAAATATTACCAGTGGTTTTAAGGTTTTATAGTTTACCTTATTTCAGTCGTAAGGGTACAAACATAAGGGGAACTTTTTTCCCTTATGTTTGTACCCTTAGAGAGCAAATAAAAGACAAAAAATTGAGTAAACAAATTTAATCCTATAAAAATAATGCCATTGAAACTCCCGTTTCCATTATTTTATTTATAAGCATATCTTTTTTATGTATACCTTCTACTTCAAACCCATATTTCTTATATAATTTTATAGCTCTAATATTTTTTTCACTGACCTTTAAGGTTACCTTAGAGATAGAATTTTTTTTAGATTCACTTATTACTTTTTCCATAAGTAATGATCCCAAACCTTTTCCCCAGTGTGCTTTTGAAACTCCTATACCAAAATCTGATTTATGTCTTTCTCTTGACCTTCCACTCCTAGTGTTAGCTGTTAAAGTCGCAATTATTTTATCGTTTTCTTTTACACAATAAGCATAGTTAGGGATATCTTTAGTTGACTCTAATAATGCCTTACACCCTTCCTCACTTGGAGACTCAGATTTTTCAAACGATACAAAGTTTGTTTCTCCTCCTATCAAATTAAAAAATTCATATAAATTTTTAGCATCTTCTACAACCATTGGTTCTAATTTATAGTTCATTGCTTTCTCCCCTTAATCTATAATTAATATTTTATTTTATTCTAAAAATTATATTTTATACCTAGACTCACAAAATAATTTACTCTATTGTCTACAATAGGTGAATCTCCAATTTCATCGGAAACATATTGTAACTCAGCTAATCCAAATACAGACCATTTAGGAGTAAAATTATATGAAGTAGATGCTCCTATAGCTGAAGCATAGGCAAATTTATTTATATTATAGGCTTTATTTATCTTAGTATTTCTAGGGTCATTTACCTCCCCCTCACTTATACCAAAATAATAATCTACCATATTTTTATCTAATAAACTAAGGCTAATCTGTGGAACTATAAAGAATTTATTAGTTATTTTATAAGATCTTATAGCAGATATTTTTCCTGCTCCACCTCTCTTTCCTCCCCTTAGTTCACCTAAAAGTTTTATGTCATTAAATTCAGTATCATAACCTAATTTTAATCCAATCTCTACCTGTGTATCCCTATCATTTATACCTTTATAACCATCTTCCATATCGGAGTTGTCTAGTTGAACTGCTCCTATTGCTCCTCCAACACCTTGAAGTTGTATCCCACCAAAAAGTTGTGAAAATCCAGTCAATACTAATCTTGAATTCAATCTATGTTTATAACCAAATTCTGTTCCTCTAATATAAAGATCCTCACTTTCTAAACTTATAAATGGTATATAATTTAATTTATCTTTCTCTACCTTATAGAGTTTACTCCCATGGCCCACCATGGTTCCTAAGGAAAACTTATATTTTGATTCCTTTCCCTCTTTTTCACTTTCTGAAAAACTTAATACAGATAGTAAAATAAAAATTCCTAAAATTATTTTTTTCATATCTTTTCCTCCTATTCTTTATTTTGAATTATATATATATATATATATATATACCATTTATTATACTACGTCAAGTAGACTGCAAATTAGTGGAAACGTTTTTAATTTTTTTATAAAACTTATTTTTTTCCCTCTTTTAATATATATATATAATCTAAATAAGACTTAGCTGATTCTCCTGTATTATCACTGTCATTCATAATAGCAATACTGGCTTCTTTAGGAGGATATTCACCAAAAGCTCTATAATAATCTTCAAGAATATTTCTTTCCTCTTCTATCCACTTCATCAAATTTTCCCTCCCAGCTTGTATAAGGATCTCTCGTGACGATGAAACATAAGGATTGATCACTACCTCCCCTATGGTATTTTTACTATCCCAAACATAGTTTAAAGCACTATGGGGTGGATATTCACCATAGAGTTTTTTTACCACAAGATATTTAATTCTTTTATTAAAGGAAGCTGTTTCAGGATCATATCTAAAAGTAATATATATTCTTAGTGGGAAGTCATCACCTGATTTAATTTTAGAATCTCCTTTTTCATATATATTTTCTATCCTCCACTTCCATTTGATAATAGGGGTCTCATAAGGATTAAAAGTCTCTTGATATATTATTCCAGAAGCAGAGTTATTACTAGAAGTTCTTAAAATACCCCTATCTATTATATATTTAGATTTATTCTCAATTTTTTTAAATGTAAAATCTTTCCACATATTTAGATCATCAAAATCTTCCTTAATCTCCTTTGAAAAAGAAAATGAACTCAATAAAAATAAGATCCACAATACAACAATTTTTTTTAATCTACTCTTCATAAAACACATCTCCTATATATCTTTATATTAAAATTTCAAGACTAAAAAGGGAGTCGTAAGACTCCCTTTTTGTTTTACAGATAGATAATTCATTTTAAATTTTTTAAACATAATAACTGAAATACAATAATTTTTTTACCTATAAAAAACACCAAAAGTTAAACTATTTTAAACATCAAATAATCTTAAAATTTTAAATGGTTAGGTATAATAATCATTTAACTTTATTATCACATCCTATTTTCACTTTAAATAAAAAATGTTTCTATGATACTTAATATCTTGTTTATTACATTGCCCTTGCTATACTCAAATTCATTTTACAAAAACTTTTTTAATCTTTACTTAACATTACATTTAATCTAAACACTAAATAAATTAACTAATTAACTTTTTGAAACAATGAATTATCTATCTAATTAGATTATTCCATAAAAAAAACAAAAAGT
>Ga0316197_10000165_pt1 | contig 49677 bp, 41 predicted proteins | sample OudBiesiAoxic_MG_FD_204939 | JGI IMG/M metagenome (GOLD analysis project Ga0316197, IMG submission 204939) | Coastal sediment microbial communities from Oude Bieten Haven, Netherlands - site A oxic | ecosystem: Environmental > Aquatic > Marine > Coastal > Sediment | place: Netherlands... | reverse complement strand
GCGGATACGGATTCTTTGGTTCTGCATGGACCAAAACTCCTAGTTAAAAATACAACATACAAATATACACCTGACAACCTATCCTAGATAGACCTCAAGTGTATATTCAAACTAGTAGCTCCCCAATTGGGAGACATTTTTGATAACCAATATTATTATCTGGCTATGGGTTAAAAAACCCACCTGCCATATTGGCAAGTGGGCGTATAATACATTAACTACTTACTAAAGCAAGCAGTTATTGCCTATTTGTTTAAAAAATATTCAAAAGGATCTGTCTGACATTATTTGTACTTGGATCCAAGTTTAAAGCGGTGGTTGCTAGTATTACCACTCTCTTTTTATGTTACATTTTATGCTTATCGTGCAATTCATACTCATTTTATTGTTATTAGGATCTCCTGTGTCAGCTGCCATTAACTTTTACCAACAACGTAAACATATAGCAGAAAAATCTGCGCATAGACAATTATGTTGCTTACAGGGGAGCGAGCTCTGGTGTCAGCAACAAGCTCTGAGTATTATCGAGCATAGCGCCCTTCCCTATCGATGGTGTGGAGAAGCCCCTTCATCTGTTACATGCAGTGATGCTAAATCACTGCTAGGCCAAGATGTGTGCTTATTAATTTTGAATATGCACAAAACATTTGATGCCAATATGTTTGCGGCTGCTGAAGGCTCTGTCTGTGCAGGGTCGGTTATTGTTTTATTACTTCCAGAGCAACAAAGTGAAATAGATTGTTTTTCTCATTACATGCAACAACAGCTTAAACGACATCAATTTCCAATATTGTTAGAAAATCAATCTATAGCAAATACACAGCCACAAGTCGGAACTGCAAAACCTTCCTCACTATTACTACAACATTTAGATATACCAGAGCAACAACTCGCGATACACAAAATTATCAAAACCGTTACAGGGCATCGTAAACGTCCTTTAGTATTAACGGCAAATAGAGGAAGAGGAAAATCTGCAGCGCTTGGTATGGCGGCAGCGAAATTAATTAATCAAGGCTTAATGAAGATTATTGTTTGTGCACCGAGTAAACAAGCTGTAACTACTTTATACAAACACGCTAAATTAACCATTAATGATGCAAATAATTTACAACGATTACAATTCATGGCACCTGATGCATTGAATATAGAACAGCCAGCATGTGACTTGTTGATCATCGATGAAGCAGCAGCTATCCCCATTAAACTGTTAGCTCAGTTTGCACAACGCTATTCTCGTGTTGTATTTGCCACGACTCAATTTGGTTACGAAGGTTCAGGGAGAGGATTTGCACTACGCTTTCTACAACAATTAAAGCTTATTTCACCTCAGTATCGAACTTTCCAGCTTGAACAGCCTGTGCGTTGGGCCAAAGGTGATCCAGTAGAAGCTTTTACTTTAAGTAGTTTATGCTTGATGGAATCGACTCTGGCAATGCATACAATAGAGTCCCAACAGAAAACTCAAATCCGTGTGCTCAAAAAAACTGAATTACTGCAATCAGGTGCATTATTAAATCAAATTTTTTCGCTGTTGGTTAATGCCCATTATCAAACCAAACCTTCTGACTTAGTAGCTTTGTTAAACGATCAAGATTTAACACTGATTGTAATGCAACAAGAAGATAAAATATTAGCAGTGGCTTTAGTCAAACATGAAGGAGGGCTTGATAACATTACTAGCGAACAAATTTATCAAGGCAAGCGCCGTCCTGTTGGGCACTTAATTGCGCAATCACTGACTTTCCATAGCGGATTCGAACTTGCTGCTACTCAACGTTTCGCTCGTATACAGCGCATTGCTGTACAACCCGATCTGCAACAACAATCCTTTGGTAGCCAATTATTAAACTGGATAGTTGATTGGGCAACAACGCACGCATTTGATCACCTATCCGCTAGTTTTGCTGGAAGCGACTATTTACTGCGTTTTTGGTTAAAAAATCAGTTACAAGTATTACGCATTGGCGCCCGCAAAGATAAAAGTAGCGGACAACACTCATTGATGGTTAATTTACCTTTAAGTCAGCAAGGTGAAGAATTACATCATCAAATACAGACTGACTTCCATAAACAGGTTAAAGTACAACTTAGTCGACAACTTAACCAATTAGACGCATCATTAGTGGCAATTTTATGGCCACAAATAGTAGTAACCAAGTCAATTCAGAATATAAAGCAATCATTATCAGCTTATATTAATGCGCATCGCGGTTATGAGAATGTTGAATACCTTTTAATTGAGTTATTACATACTACGTCGCTAAAGGGGTTAACTCAGCAACAACAAAGGTGTGTGATTGAAAAAATTATTCAAAATCACAGTTGGCAAAGTATCGTCCAAACACATCAATTTAGCGGACAAAAACAGGCGCAAACTTTTTTAAAAAACTGTATCTGCGATTTACTTACAAAAACCACGACGACCGAAGAGAATACACAATATAATGAGACTCGATAAATTTATCTGTGAATCAACAGAATTAACACGTAGCGAAGCAAAAAGTGCAATCCGTAAAGGCTTGATCAGTAATCAAACAGGCACATTACGAAGTGGCTCTTATAAAGTAGATGCTAACGATATTATTGAGCTTAAAGGCAAAGTGCTCACAATCCGAGGGTTTCGCTACATTATGCTTAATAAACCGCAAGGATATATTAGCTCTAATGTTGATGAACAAATGCCAAGCTTATTAAACCTAATCGATATAGAAAAAAAGCAGAACGTGTTTATTGCCGGACGATTAGATGCTGATACAACGGGCTTAATTCTAATCACAGATGATGGTCAATGGTCGCACCAAGTTACTAGCCCACGTAAAAAATGTGAGAAACGTTACCGCATAACGCTACAAGACCCAATCAACGATGAAGCCGTCGCTTTATTTGCACAAGGTGTTCAATTAAAAAGTGAAACGAATCCTTGTTTACCAGCAAAACTACAAGTGCTTTCAGATCATGAGGTGTTGTTAACCATCAGTGAAGGGAAATACCATCAAGTAAAACGTATGTTTGCTGCGGTAGGCAACTTTGTGACAACCTTACACAGAGAACAAATAGGCAATGTAGAATTGGATCATAACCTAGCACTCGGTGAGTCTCGTTTTTTAACGGAGCAAGAGGTCAATGGATTCAAATAAGCCTTTTAACCAACAATGCTATGACCTGCTACGCCAAATACCAAAAGGTAAGGTGGTCACTTATGCAGATATTGCACATCGTCTAGGTGGCAAAGCTTATCAAGCAGTCGGTAATGCAATGGCTAATAATCCTGATGTCATTATTGTGCCTTGTCATCGTGTAGTTAATAGTAACGGTGCGATAGGAAAATATGCATTAGGTACAGAAAAGAAAATAACTTTATTGCAAGAAGAAGGTGTTGAACTTGATACTGATAAAGGCAAAGTACTTAATTTAGACAAGCAACGTCATACTTTTTTATAAAGTCTAAGTACGTCACTTAACCTAATACTCTATTGTTGCCACTTAACCTAATAATAGGGCTCTGTTACTTTTTTAATAAAGTCCAATAGAGGCCTATACACTTCTTCTGCCCGCTTCCCTCTTACAATAACGTGGTGATCCGTATTGATACTGTGTAATTGCTTATCTTTACTCAATACTTTTTCTATTATTTCCTCCGCACCATCCACATCAATAGTTGGGTCGTTGCTTCCTTGAATAACTAATAATGGTAAAATAACGCGCTCTAAATGCTCTCTACAACTATCCTGCAACAAAAGTAGTTGCCTCAACCCTGCAATGTATATTCGGTCGTAATTACTATCAGAACATTCAGGCTCATTGTCTACCCATTTGATAGTGCCAGTTTCCATGGAAAAACTGCTTAACATATTATTCCAGCTATCTAATAAAGAAGAAAAGAACACTGATTTTTGTTTTAAGACTAATGCCGGATTAATTGCCACTACCCCGGCAATATTATCGACATTTGCACAGCTTTTAATCAACGCCAATAAAGCGCCCGCTGAAAAACCAACGACAACAACCTTTTGATGATAATGAGATAAAACAGCATAGCCACGATTAACAGATTCTAACCAACCTTTAACCGTACAATTTCGCATCTCTTTGGATAACGTACCATGACCACTTAAACGTACCAAATATACCCCATAACCTAATTCATTAAGTTTTTGTCCCAAGGCTTCCATCTCTTTTGGTGAAGCTAAAAAACCATGAATTAAGATGATCCCTGGTTGGTTGGCTTTACCCGATAAATATTGGGGTTTACCAATATCACGACTTTTTGTATGTAAACGGTCAAAAGACCGCATACGTTCATCTTCAAATAAGCAACAATCTGTTTTCAATACTTGAGCTGACACTTGCAAAGATAATTTTTTAGGTGATGTCGCAATCAGTCGCTTTATATGCTTCACATATTTAGTCATTACTTCAAATTCATTAGCAAGCACACTAACGGTACTTTCGATACGCATGCGATGAAAAGAGTAAGGCATCGCAAATTTTTCATGATTAACCATGATTTGTCCATTTTCGATAGTCGCGGCTTGTTCATTCAACACTAATTTAATGATTAACTCATAGGGGCCATAGCGTTCACCAGACACAAGGTTGATCACCCCTTCCGATAAACTTTGATGAACACGGCGCTGTTTGTTCTCTTTAATATTAATAATGGCAAGATAGATAACTTTTTTGAAGTCAGACTCTTTGATCCCCTGCGCCGGAACAAAACGTAATGCTGTTGCTACTAGATGATCCATATTAATAGTCAGGCTACTGTACACCCTTAACATAAACTCATTAGTTAATCGGTGGCGCATTGCTCCCATTAAATAATCCATGCGTTTAGCAGGAGAAATAAAAGGACTGAGTAATGCAAAGAAGCGTCGGTATGGTTTAGTAAAGCGTCGTAAATCAATTGCGTGCCCAAAGGAGATCGAAATATCACACTCTTCCAGAATAATGTTGCCCTCTACTAAAAGCTCTTCTTCCACAAAATCAGGAATATCCTTGAAAAAAAGCTGAGCCCCCGAAGATAACAAGTTTTTACCAGGCCGAAGTGGGTAATAACTAATATTAACCGGTACAATATGTAAATCTAAGGGAGACAGGTCCGACGGGCCATGCAAGCTATAGGTTTCTTGATAGTAACTAATTAATGTTTCGTTATTATCTATAATTGCCTTTTTATAATCCTCTTTTTTAAGAAAGGTTTGTAACGCTAACATTGCAGCACCAGTGTGCGGGGCACGTGCCGTTGCATCGGATATTTGCATCGACAAACGCCCTTTATCCACTACTTTTTTATTTTTAACCATCGCACCTTCAGGATAAATAACCCAATTATAAGTACCACGCATTAACTCTGAGATAATTTTTTCATTACGCCCGGGTAAATTTAAAGGCAGCGCACCAACAGACTCTAAAATACTGCCAAACTTACCTACAAATAACGAGCTGTCAGCAAGCGAGTGCACCATTTGCCCGTTAAACTTATACAACGCCTGTGGTAGCAAGGCCGTTTCCATACGCGTAAAGTGATTAACAACAAACAGAGTAGGGTTATTACTTAGGTACTCAACCCCCTCCGCAGAAACAGAAGACTTGGTAAATTTTTCAATAATTTGGATCAACCATCCTGATAACAAAAAAGAAGAACTAGGTTTTTCCAATGTAGGACGATCGCGCATAGCAATTATTCTCCCTCAGCAATAGGGTAAATACCTGCTTCCAACCATTGATACTGTTCACTCAAAATATCTTCAGCAATTGCTTTAGCGGTGCTACGCTGTGGAGTAGATAATGCTTTAAAATGCGCTTCTACCCTTTCCGTTGCCAGCACACAATGGTGATCCGCTAATGCAGTCGCATTTTCATGACCGAGCGCAACTTGGTTTTTTGCATAGGAGCAAGTTACTGCCATTGCAAACAATTCACAACCAATGGTCATTAAGTGACCTAACGTCTCTTGGCGCAACTCAAGTTTTTCACGATGTAACAACATCTGTTCAAATAGAACACGCGCTAAACGGTGTGAGGTACGTTGGCAATAATTAACATGTTCGGCTAAAGTGCCACTGAGAGTAAATTGTGTAATAAACTCTTTATTAATGATTTGTGATGGGTACCAAGAGGCATATTCTTTAAACAGTTTAAAAGCAGCATCACGCTTAGTAGTGAAATCAGCGCCTGGTTTAATAAGGTCAGAAGCCAAAGTTAAGTGCGTATCTAAGGCTTCACGGCTTAAAAATAACTCCATAACATCAGTGGTGCCTTCAATAATACGATTAATACGACAATCACGTAACATGCGCTCCACTGGGAAAGGTAACTCTCCGCGGGCTTTTAATGAACTGGCTTTTTCATAACCTCTACCGCCAAACATTTGCACCGTTTCGTCCATCACACTCCATGCCATTTCACTACAAAATAGCTTCGCCATTGCAGCTTCCATACGAATATCCACATCGCCCTTATCAGCCATAAAACTGGTTATCCAAGTAACGCCTTCCATTGCAAAAGTAGTCGCCGCGATATAGGCAATACGATTTGAACCTTTCTCATGCTTTGCAATAGGCGAGCCCCATTGCACACGCTTTCCTCCCCAACGACGAGTCATATTTAAACACTGCTTGGCCATACCAGTACTTGCAGCGGGAATCGTTAAACGACCGGTGTTTAGGGTTGCTAATGCTATTTTTAGTCCTTGCCCTTCCTCTAAAATTCTATCTTCCACAGCGACTTCCACGTTTTTAAATTCAATTAAGCCATTTTGAATACCGCGGATACCCATGAAATCACAACGATGTTTGATAGTGATCCCAGAACTTTTTCCTTTTACGATAAAAGCAGAGATTTGCTTAACCTCTTTTCCATCAACTATTTTAGGCGCCGTGCAGGCCATCACAACCAAATAATCCGCAATCAATCCATTGGTACACCAGAGTTTTTCACCGTTAATAAGATAATGGGTTCCGGCGGCATTTAAGGTGGCGGTTGTTTCCATTTGTGCAGGATCGGAGCCTACACTAGGCTCAGTTAAGGCAAATGCAGAGATAGCACCATCTTTAAAAAGCGGTAAAAAACGTTGTTTTTGCTCTTCTGTTCCAAATAATTTAATCGGTTGTGGCACACCGATACTTTGGTGGGCTGAAACGAGCACAGCGGTAGATCCACAATGACTGGCGATAGCCATAAGTACACGATTGTAGTTAACTTGCGATAGACCTAAACCGCCATACTGTTTAGGGATTTTCATAGAAAACACCCCTATTCCAGCCAGAGCTTGCATCGCTTCGGTGGGGATAGTACGCGTTTCATCAACCAAATCAGCATCTAAAGTATCGGCTAACACTATGCCTACTTTTTCTACCAATTGATCGCCAACTAATTTATCTTCTGCGGTTTGAGTTGGGAAAGGGAAAATAGCATCAGATTTAAACTCCCCCATAAATAAGGATTTAGCAAAACTAGGGTGCTGCCACACAGATTCACGTGCCGCTTCGGTAAGGTTTAACGATGAGGCTTTTTCATCGCTCATCTTAGAGGTATCAATCACTACTTTTTTATCTTCAGGAAAACTCATAATAGCTCCTTAACTAACTACTTATATCCAGCCAATCAAATAGTGGAACAATTTTATCGCTTACAATGAGTTATTAGCTCTTTATTCAACTAACTCACTCAAGTAATGGCTGTTAATCTATTAATAATAGTGGGGTAACAGCCATTACTATTTACTCATGAATCCAAGTAATAAGTGCAATCGTTTCTCTACTTAAACCTAAAATATATTTCAACATTAAATAAACTTAATGATAGAAACCATGCCCCTGTTCGACACATTTCAACAGATAAGGAGCAACTTCGTAACGGTTCCCTACTTGTTGATGTAATTTCTGTAAGCGTTTCACCACTTCATCACAACCAATGCTATCTGCCCAACGGCATAAACCGCCTCGCCACGCTGGAAAGCCAGTTCCCATTATCATGGCAAGATCTAATTGCCCCGCATTAGTCACGATATCCTCATCAAGACATCGAGCAGCTTCATTGACCATCACTAACATCAAACGATCAATTATGTCTTGATCGCTAAAGTCTTGACTGTCAGCAACACAATCTGCTTGATACAATAATTCGTTAACTTCTATCTGTTTATTTTTATAATGATAAAAACCTCGCCCCCCTTTTTTACCCGATAATTTCAACTTATCGTGTATATGTTCGAGTACAGGCGCAACCGTCATCCGCTCACCAAAACCGTCTTGTAAAATGGCAGCTACTTTATAACCAACATCAATGCCCACTTCATCGGCTAATTGGAAGGGGCCCATCGGCATACCAAAACTATTAATCGCCAGATCCACCTTTTCAATATCAGCTCCTTCCTGTAATAAATAAGCGGCTTCATTTAAGTAGGGTAATAAAATACGATTAACCAAAAATCCCGGACAATCGCCAACCACTATCGGTACTTTCCCCCACGCCTTACTAATAGCAATCGCTTTGGCAATGGTTTGCTCACTGGTTTGCTGACCTTTCACGATTTCTACTAACGGCATTCGATTAACTGGGTTAAAAAAGTGCATACCACAAAACTGCTCAGGACGCGCTAACACCGAAGCCATTTCAGTGATCGATAGCGCCGAAGTATTAGAACAAAGCAAACTATCTTCAGGCAGCTCGGCCTCCGCCTCTTGTAATACCTGTTTTTTAACCGACATCACTTCAACAACGGCTTCAATGGCAACGTTTGCCCGATTAAAGCCAGTAAACTGCAATGAACCACCAATCCGATTCATTGCATAGTCAATCGCACCTTGTTTAATACGACGTTGCTTTTGTAACTGACTAAAATAGCTGGCAGCTTGCTGATAACCGAGTTCAATAGATGCCCAGTTAATATCTTTAACACGAACCGACAACCCTTTATAACTCATTAACCAAGCAATGCCCCCGCCCATCACGCCAGCACCGATCACCGCGCCTGAAGTAGGTAATTCTACATTTTGTGGATAACTCTCAGATTGCTCTTTTTTAACTTGTTCATTCAGAAAAAATAAACCGATAAGATGTTTACAGATAGCCGTTGATGCTAAATCTGAAAAAGCCGCTAACTCTCGTTTTAAGCCTTCTTCAAAACTACATTTGTTACGATATACGTCGAGCACTGCGAGTGGTGCAGGATAAAAACCTTTGCTGGTTTTCATTACATTCTGTTGCGCCTTCTTCAGGATCAACAAGCGAGCAGGATGCGTCTGCATCGCAAAGGCAGTCACTTTTTGTAAGGGACTTTTAGGTTGCCTTCTTTTTAATAGGCTTGCCTGAAAGGATTTATGTTTGAGGTTTTCTAAGAACTGTTCAACGTGCACATTAAATTGCACAGATGAAACCACTTGATCAACAAGTTTTATACGATATGCCTTTTCTGCACTAACTAGCTTACCCGGCAGTATAATAGCCAGAGCCTCGGGTAACCCTATCAAACGTGGTAAACGTTGCGTGCCTCCCCAACCAGGAATAATGCCTAATTTAACTTCAGGTAAGCCTATTTTGGTTTTTGGGTTATCTGAGGCTAAACGAAAATCACAGGCTAAAGCTAACTCACAACCACCACCAGCACATGCACCATCGATAATTGCAATCGTTGTTTGTGGTAAGGCATCGAGTCGATTAAAAATTTCTTGCCCTAAGCGTGCTTTTTCCTTAGCCATTTCAGGGCTATCAATTTTTTGTAGCTCTTGGATATCCGCCCCTGCGATAAAAATATTGTTTTTAGCGCTTTCAAAGCTAACAACTTGCTGTGGTGAAGATTTAATGTCTCCTAGCAAAGAATCTAGCTCTTGCATTACATCAGATGAGAGCTTATTAATCTTTTGATCTTGTAAATCAAAAGTAACGCGGATTAACCAATCATTTTTTTGTACGTGAATGTGTTTCATTACTCCACCTCCAACGCTAATGCAGCACCTTGCCCACCGCCAATACATAAGGTTGCTAAACCACGCTGTAACCCTTGACGTCTAAGCTCATGTAGCAGAGTTAAAATTAAACGCCCCCCGGTTGCGCCTACTGGGTGCCCTAAAGCAATAGCACCGCCATTAACGTTTAACTTGCTCGGGTCTAACTCACCCAATGCCTGCGTTCTTTGTAAATATTGTTGAGCAAATGTTTTACTCTCAAAGGCACATTGATTGGCAATCACTTGAGCCGCAAATGCTTCATTTAATTCAACCAAATCAAAATCAGAAAGTGCCAAACCTGATTTATCTAATAACTTAGCAGTAGCATAGGCAGGACCTAAGCCCATTCTATTTCCTGCTAATCCGGCATAACTATAACCAGTTAAATAACCTAATGGTGTTAATCCCATGGCTTTTGCCTTCGATTCAGCCATCACAGTAAACGCAACTGCACCATCGGTAATAGGACACGAGTTCCCAACCGTAACACTCCCAGCTAGGCGGTCGAAATAAGGGCGTAACTTAGCCAGAGCGGCAAGGGTTTGATTATCACGAGGGCCATTATCTAAATGTTGCATATGCTGATACTTAGGCGCAATTGCAACGCTAATAATTTCATCGGCGAATTTGCCAGATTGTTGCGCTTTTATCGCTTGTTGATGGCTATTTAAAGCAAATTGATCTTGTTGTTCACGCGTAATAGCGAATTCTTTAGCAAGCACCTCTGCCGTTTGCCCCATGTTTAAGCCACAAACAGGGTCGGTTAAACCTTGTTCAATACCAATCACAGGCTTCAGAAAAGATAAACGAAATTGAGATAGGAGTTTGAGTTTTGCAATCGGTGTTTTAGCAAACATCATTTGCATCATGAACTTAGTCATTTTAGGACTATACAGAAGTGGCACGCTAGACATAGATTCACTGCCACCAACCAATGCAATGTCAATTTCTCCAGCCAATATTTTATTGGCAGCAGTAGTCATAGATTCCATGCCTGAGGCACAATTGCGATTGACGGTATATGCACTAGTGGAAACAGGAAACCCGCCCTGTAATGCAATCACTCGGGCAATGTTCGCCGCATGACCTGGTTGAGCAACGTTGCCCATGATCACTTCATCAATATCCGCATAGTCTAGTACCGAGTTGGCCATCACCTCGCGGACAACAACCGCCCCTAATTGATCTGCCTGCATGCCTTTGAATTCCGTACCGGCTTTACAGAATGGGCTACGCCAACCTTCAATAATCGCGAGTCTTTCTTTCATTAACCACCTCCAGCATTATTTCTATGCTTTAAAACAGCCATAAAAATAATAAAAATGCTTTCCTGAAGGAGTCAATAAATACCCTCAGGGCATAAAAATTAACAATTCACAGTAACTTTAAAAATGGTAAAAAGATGAGCATGATGTTGTAAATAGTAAGTATTTCATGACCACTTGCTTATATTACATACGATCTTCAGTATAAAGATGCTTTATTTTTGAGCAAGGCAAATACAATAAGGTCCATCGAATTCGCGAGGGGCATCGCATAAGTTACCTTTAAAAGGAGAAAAATAGCATTAAGAGCCATAAAATACAGGAAGTTATTATATCGCTCTTATGATATGAAATATTGAGGAGTGTGATCTTAAAAGTAAGCTCTCATGTTCACTTAAAGCTATTTAACTTTGAATTAAGCCTTCATTAAGCAAGCTTTCTAAGCAATGTTCTTGGATCCCATAATAGGTTTTTATATTAGCAATTTGAGTTAAAATTTTAGCTTGTTCTTTGGCATTAGTTGATGGCTTTTTGATCGCTAAAATCATCTTATTTTTGTTGGTATGCTCTAAACTAATAAACTCAAATACTTTAGTAGTATAACCATTAGCCTCTAATAATAGAGCCCTTAACGAATCAGTTACCATTTCTGCTTGCTGACCTAAATGCACACCATATTGTAACATTGGTTGAAATAATTCCGGGCTTTGCATTTGTGGGCGGATCTGTTTATGACAACATGGCGAACACATAATGATACTGGCGTTGGCACGGATCCCATAATGAATGGCATAATCAGTAGCAATATCACAGGCATGCAATGCAATCATGACATCAGTTTGTTTAGGCGCATGGGTTTTTACATCACCACACACAAAATCCAACCCCTGATGATCTAATGTTGCTGCAGTTTGATTACATAAATCAGCTAAAGCTTGACGTAACTCTACCCCTGTAACTTGTGCGTCATTTTGTAATGTATGGCGCAAATAATCATGAATAGCAAAGGTTAAGTAACCTTTACCAGATCCAAAATCGACAACGTTAAGTGGTGTGCTTGTATCCCTTGGAGAAACCTCCAATGCTTGGCTAAAAATTTCAATAAACTTATTGATTTGCTTCCACTTATTAGACATAGCAGGGATCAATTTTTGGTTTTTATCAGTGACTTTTAGCGCTGTTAAAAAAGGACGCTGAATGTCTACATAACGATGTTTCTCACGATTATGAGTAGCTGGCGTAGCTTGTATTTGCTTGGCTTTATGTTGCGATATTTTTAACTTACCCTTTTTACTAAACTCTAATTGGATTTCTGAATCCTGCAGCGTTAGATAGGCACTTTTGAAGTCATCCCCCAAAAGTGCAGTGATCTCAAGTAGCCCATTTTGATGGTTATGATTTTTAGTAATATGGTTCGTTTGATGTTCATAGACAAAACTTAATACCGCTTCATTTTGCAAAGTAAGTGGTCGAATATTGAGCCGATTTAAGCTTTTATCTTGACCTCGATATTTGCTCAAGAGTAGCTTCACCACCCCATTACTCTCAAGTTGGGTTGACAGTAATCGATAAAAATCTTCAAGCGAATTAAGTACAGGAGCTGACATAGTAATTTCCGAGAGAGTCTAAAATAAAATAGTAAGTCGCATTCTAACAGTTAAGTGATCTTAATAATAATTTAGCTAAATCTGAACCTATTTTCAGTTTAATTTATTAAATAAATCTATGTTGATTCGGAATACTTTTTAGGTACGCTATTTTTAACGTAATAGTGCTTAATATGAGGCCTATGCCAAATGACCATAACTTAGATATTCTATCTGAGTTGACCTAGTAATAAACAAACAAAAGCAATTTTATAGCTGACACTCTCTTTTTATAACTAATATTAGGTAATTAAGTTGATAATATCTTACTCTTGGCTTTTAATAATAAAATTATAACTGACCCAATAAGGTTTCCATAATTGTGGATCAAACATCTGTTTATTGTAACGTGCTCACTCTCTATAGGATAGGAAACCCAATAAAGGCTGTTTAGTTTGAAATATAGAAAATAGCCATTTTCTTAGTTTAAAAGGAATTAACATGAACTCATTATCAGTACAGTGGAAAATAACTTTGCTTTCTGGATTTTGTATTTTATTTGTAGCCATCTCATTAATCGGTTTTACCCTCGTATCTTCAACCTCTAATCAAAAAATAATACAAGTACAGAGTAGTAAATCAGTCGCTGATAAATCTGAAAGTTTGCTAATGAGTGAAGCAAATACACAAGCATCAATCGTGCAAAAATATTTAGATGAAGCGGCTTACCGTGCTGAAATGCTAGCTGAAAGTATTCTGTTTTTACAGTTAAATGCCGAAGACAACTTTACTAGCAGTGAACTATTAAGAGTATCAGTGTCGGAGCTCTTGAAACGTTCCGTACAAAACTTCGATAACATGCATGCAGCATTCACTACCTTCATGCCTGATATGCTTGATAGTGAAGATGGTAATTATATTGACGCCAGTTACGTAAGTTCAAATGATAAAGGTCGTTTTTCTCCTTATTGGTATAAAAATGATAGCAATGAAGCAACCTTAAGTATCAAAACTGAAAAACAATTAAATGACAAATCCGCACTTTCTAATGGTCAAGACAAAAACAGTTGGTATACCTGCAGTATTGATAATAAACGCATGTGTATCATCGATCCTTATTTATCTAATGATGCAGGTGTAGGAAGTTTAGTAACAACTATTACTGTTCCATTGCGTAAACAAGGTGAGATTATTGGAGTAACTGGTATTGATCTTAAAATAGACATATTAAAACAGTTTGCACAACAGGCAGATCAAGCACTATTTAATGGTGCAGGCGAAGTTCAAATTGTTAGTAGTAATGCACTATTAGTTGCAGCAGATGGAAATACCCCTACATTTAGCAAACTCACTTCTCAGCCACAATTACAACAATGGTTAAGTGCGGGAGTAACACAATCTAAATGGAGTGCAGACCAACAGTTTTTAACTGTATTTATGCCTATTAAGCTACATGCTATAAATTGGGGCATTATTATTACAATGCCAAGAGAAGAAGTATTAGCAGATGCACTTTCGCTTAATAACTTAATTGAACAACAAGTCGCCCAAACGCTTAAAGTTCAAGTTCTAACAAGTCTCGTTGTTACCCTGATTGGTTTAATTATTATTTGGTTTGCGTCACTCAAATTAGTTGCTCCAATTAAAAACGTTGCTCTTCGTTTAAAAGATATTGCCAGTGGTGAGGGTGACTTAACACAGCGCCTTGAAGTCAGCTCAGCAGATGAAGTTGGCGAACTTGCAATATGGTTTAACCGCTTCCTAGATAAAATACAAGACACTATTAAAGATGTTATCAGTACATCAGATGCTCTGAGTAAAACATCAAAAGAAGCAAAAAATATAGCTGAACAATCTCGAAAAGGCAGTGAATCGCAATTTAAAGAAGTTGATATGGTTGCAACCGCGTCAGAGGAGATGACACAAACTTCTGCATTAGTATTAGAAAATGCAGATAAAGCGGCGGTAATGGCAAGCGAGGCTGAAAAATTAACTCAAACTGGTCACCTTGTGGTACAGCAATCAGCAGACTCGATGCAGGACTTGGTAGAAAAAATGGCAATGGCAGTGCCGATTGCTAATGAGCTTGAGAAAAATAGTGCCAATATCAGCGATATATTATCGGTTATTGAGGGTATTTCAGCACAAACCAACTTGTTAGCGCTTAACGCTGCAATTGAGGCAGCTAGAGCAGGCGAACAAGGTAGAGGTTTTGCAGTAGTCGCAGATGAAGTAAGACAATTAGCACAAAGAACTCACGACTCTATCGATCAAATAAGGGTTGTCATCGAGCAATTACAATTAGGTACTCACAGTGTCACTAATGCCATTACCGAAGGTAATCAGCTCGCTCTTGAAACAGCAACACAAGTAACTCAAGCTGTTAGCTGTTTGGGGGATATTTCATTATTTTTTGTCGATATTGGACGTATGAGTAATGAAATTGTTAATGCAGCAAGTGAACAAAATTCTGTCTCAAGTGAAGTGAATGGTAATGTTTCAAATATTCGAGACCTCAGTCAAGTGATTCTAGAGTCATCGACAGAAGCTGAAAAAATAGGCCAAGATATTGCTATATTATCTGCGCAACAACAGCAACTGATGAGGCAGTTTAAAGTCTAAATAACCTCAGTTCTGGATAAGCATAGCGATACAACACCTTATTTACGCGGATTTATTCGTTAAATAGAAACAAATTCGCGAGAATAACGGTGTGGTAGATCGCAACGCCTCTTTATCAACACTTCGAACGCTATTTTAAACTTCCTTGGTTGCATGGTGTCGACCAAGAGCAGCTTCACCTAAGTAAGACGAACTTCCCTAAACAACTGTGTAAAGTTGTGTTTAAAACACCCCGCTTCTGCCAGCTCTATTTTTTGTAAAAGCAGCAAAAATTAATGATCTTCACTTAAGTCTTTGTGCTTATGTATTAACCCAAAATCCGCCAGGATCGCGTACGCACTTGGAATAATAAATAGGACTAATAAAGTAGAAGTAAAAATACCAAATACAATAGAGATCACTATCGGTTTCACTATTTGCGCTTGTAAACTCGTTTCCAATAACAAAGGTAATAAGCCCGCCGCAGTGGTTAATGAGGTTAAAAATACCGCTCTAAAACGGTCTCGGCTAGCTTTCACCACAGCATCATAAACATCAGCACCTTGATCGATGTGATGTCGAATATATTGCACTAATAATATGGAATCATTAACCACAATGCCTGCTAATGATATAAATCCTAAAATTGAAGGCATTGAGAGATTATACCCTACTAACCAATGCCCCCAGAGCACACCAATTAAGGCTAATGGAATTGCTAACATCACTACAAAGGGCTCTAAATAACTACGGAATTGGAAACTTAAAATAGCAAATAAACCAAATAGGCCAACCATAAAACCTTTAAGTAATGAGCTACCGGTTTTTGCTGACTCTTTAGCCGCACCTTCAAAATCAACCTTTAAACCAGGGAATTGTTGTTGCAGTTCAGGCAAATAATTAAGTCGCATATTACTTATTACTTCATTGCCATTGGCTTTTCTGTTATCGACGTCAGCCATCACTGTAACAGTACGCTGACTATTAATACGTTGTATACGCACATAGGAGCGATCACTTTGCAGCAAAGCAACAGCACTTAATGGGATTTGCCCACCTTGATCTAACATGATTGGGAAATTGGCAAGTGTTTGTAAGTTACCCGCCTGTTGTTCATTCAATAAAACTTGTATTGCTATGTTTTCTGAGCCCACTTGGATTTCATCTGCGGTTTGTCCGAAGTACGCAGCTCGTAATTGATTGGCAATCATCTGCCCATCTACCGCATAGTTTTCCGCGCCAGGTTTAAGGGTGATAACCACCTCTTCTTTACCCGGACGCATATCATCTAAAATACCATTGATACCCGAGAATTGGCTTAAGTAACCCTGTAAAGCAACCGATGCTTGCTTTAACACGTTTAAATCTTCATGTTGTAAACGTATTTCAATATCACGCCCAGCAGGTCCCATTGCAGGTTGTTTAAAAACTAAGGACAAAGGCTCTGCCAACTCTCCTGTTTGCAAACGCCAGGATTCCATAAAAGAGTTGATTAAAGTCTTGCGGATTTCTGCAGATAATAGATCTAAGCGCACCGTAGCAACGTGTGCTCCAGTCTCCCCGGCATCAGCATTGGAGTTATAATGTGCAGTAATATCTTTGATTAACGATTCACCTTCCTGGTTTTCTTGCGTCGCTTGTTGTCCAGCAACTTGTGCACTTTTGATCACCTTCGCGACGATTGCTTCTGTTTGTTGCAACGTTGAGCCTGGCGGTAAAATGAGTCTCGCTTCTGCAATATCCCCATCCAACGCAGGAAATGCTAAAAACTTTAATGCCCCACCAGCGACTAATGCAAAAGAAGTTAAAAGTAAACCGATCGTTATACCAATACTCAGGTAACGCCAGCGTACTACAAAGGCGACTTTATTGACTAAAGTAACATGTCGAAAGTGTTCAAATTTAGCTAAAAAGACACGTTTGAATTTAAATGTAGAATCTATTTTTTCTGGTTTAGCTAATGAATGGTTTAGGTGATTAGGTAAAATCAAAAAAGCTTCAATTAAGCTGATACTGAGCACCATGATCAATACCATCGGCACCACAGATAAGACTTTCCCCATTTGACCGTCTAACCACAATAAACTGCCAAAAATAAAAATAGTGGTCAAAAAGGAAGAGATAACACCGGGTGCCACTTTCTTAACACCTTCTATTACTGCGTCATTAACACTAAGCTTCTTTTCGATGTGTGCAGCAATCGATTCTGCGATCACAATAGCATCATCCATCAAGATCCCAATCGCCATTAACAGGCCAACTAAAGACATCACGTTGATTGATACACCAAATGCACTCATTAAAAACAAGCCACCCATAAAGGAGACTGGCAACCCTGCGGATACCCAAAATGAATAGCGTAACGAAAAGAATAACCACATCGATAAAAAGACCAAAATGATCCCTTGCCACCCATTTTTCAGCAACATCGACAGCCTATCTTGTAGCAAAGATGACATATCATTAGTTAAAGTCAGCGTGATCCCTTCTGGTGCTGTTTTTTGTTCCATTTCTACAAAAGCACTAACCCGCTCTTTAATGCGTAACGCATCATCTGCTTTATTTTTTTTAATCTTTAAAATAGCCGCCGGTTTATCATTAAACAGGATTTTATTGTAATCAAACTCAAAGGCATCCTGTAACGTTGCAATATCCTTTAAACGCACCACCCCACCATCACCTAGTGAAGCAATAATCATGTTGCCTAAAGCCTGAGTAGTTGTTTTTCTTTGGTCAAAACGAAGTAATAACTCCTTATCACTTAAAGGCACAGTACCCGCAGGCATTTTAACATTTTGGCGGCCAACTTTATCTGCAACCTCTGCCACCGTTAACCCTAAACGACGCATATCTTGTAAATTCAGTTGCACTTTAAACTGATGATCTGAAAACCCTGAAATACTCACCAAACTTACATCGTAGTCTAACTTTAAACGCTTTTTTAACGCTTCGGCATAAGCCTTTAAATGTGGCCAGCTTACGTCCCCAGCAACAGCGATATCAACCACTGGTTCTGCCCAATCAAGCTCTTTAACAGTGGGTGGTTCTATTTGTGTAGGAAAATCTTTAATGGCATTTATTTCAGTTTGAATATCAACTAATGAGCGGCCAACATCTGCATCATCAGCCATTTTCACTCTCAATGATGCAGAGCCTTCTTGTGCATCACAGGTGACTTCTTCAATGCCACTTAATCCATCAACTGCATCTTCCATACGCAGGCATAAACTCTCTTCCACTTCGGCGGGAGAGGCGCCGGGATAAACAACACTGGCAATAATATAAGATGAAGAAAATTCAGGAAAAGTTTCACGCTTAATGCTACTAAGGCTACTTAAACCAAGCACAAAAAAACTTAGCATGATTAAGTTAGCTAGCGTAGGGTGGCGGGTAAAAAATTTAATCACAGAGGCGACTCCTGCTCTGACATCGCATCTTTTTGCGGTGCCTGTACTTTTAATGTCATCCCAGGGATCGCGGGCACTAAATCATTTAAAATTAACCACTCTCCTCCCTTTATATCTCCACTAATAGCAATACCTTGCTTATTTCTAAAATGCACTTGTACTTTACGCATCGCAAGCTGTTTATTCTCTTCCATTATATAAACGAGGTCACCGTGTAATGCTTTTTCTGGGATCATAAATTGCGAAGAAGCAAAACCGTGGATGTTAGCACTAACAAACATGCCTTTAGTAAGTGGAGGCTTAGCCCCTAACTGAAACTGTGTAATATCCTGCTCAACTTCTAGATAAAAACCAATCGTTGCTTGTTCAGCATTAATATTATCAGCGATACGTGTCAATTTAGCTGGCCATTGATGTTGCTTTGCACCAATTTGTAAATCTATACTGGCGTCAAAGCGAAGCTCTTCAACGTTCGGCAGCGATACTTGTGTTGGAAATGATTGAACACTGCTCATTAGGATATCTGCATCTTGCAAAGAGAGCTCAGCTTTAACTTCTACAGTGCCCAACTTATACGCTTCAAATAACACGCCACCTAATGCAACCACCTGTGCATTTTCCACATCAACATTCGCAATACGTGCATCAAAGGGCAATGTAATTTGAGTATTCAGTAATTGTCTTTGTGCATCATCTAACATGGCTTGATTAACATTCAACTCTGCTAAAGCCACTTTATTATCGTCAGGCAAAAGTTTTAACGTACTGTTTAAATCTAAAACCACGTTTTTTTGTGCCAGTAAGGTTTGTTTTTGCGTTTCCAAGTCAGAGTTAGAAATAAGATTCTTTTTCTTTAGCGATAGTTTGCGACGATACTCTTGATCAACTAATTGTAACTTCTCCTGCTCAATCGCCAAACTAGCACTGATATTTTTCTGCTGTTGCTGTAAACGTGTTAACTGAGCCTTACTGGCATTAACGTTCGCGATAGCTTGTGCTTTTTTTAACTCGTATTCAAATGGATCAATTTTTAATACCAGTGTGCCCGCCGTTAATAGGCGACCAGACTCTAGCCCTGGATGGCGGTAAATAACCTTACCATTCACTTCAGCAATCGCTTGCCAAGTCGTTTTAGGCAGAACACGCCCAAAGGCCAGAACCAAAGGTGCAGCTGGTTGTAGTTTTAATGCTTGTACCAAAACTAACCGTGCTTTATCGAAATTAGGTTGAATCGTTGGTGAAGATTTGAAAAAGATTGATAATGCTAAGATAATAATTCCGGCCAATACACCAAGGATCATTAAGCGTTTTTTATTACTGCTCATTTTCATTATTTATCACTCTCAATAGTGTTATTTTTAGGCGTATTTAAGCAACCATACTGTAATAATTGGGCGTTTTGCTGCCCTAACTTCAACATAAATTCAGGGGTTATTTTGATACCTATCGTATTTTTTATCCGATCAGGAATAAGAAATGGAAAAATCATCATACTGAAAAAACTAATTTGTGCGCACAGCGGGTCTACTCCGTCTTTTAGTAGTCCCTGCTGCTGCATTGAAGCAAACAAATTAATATGTTTTGGACGAAAAATTTGATCCAGAATATTTTGAAAATCGATATTTTTATCGCTGATTGGGGTTGAAGCGATTTTAAACATTAACTTAGGAAAATCGGGGTTTTCACTCATTACGCGATAGTAAGTCATCATTAATAACTCACTACTTTTTTCATCAATATTTTGGTTTGCTTTGCTTAATTGTTCGGTAACAGGCGCTGCAGTCTCTTTAAGCATCGCCATAAATAAACCCAGTTTAGATTGGAAGTAATAACGAATAAGCGCACTGTCTACTTGTGCTTTTTTAGCGATTTCACGAAGTGATACTTTGTCGTAGTCCTGCTCTACGAAGAGTTCCCTCGCTGACCTGATCAGCTTAGCTCGATTATCTCTATTTTCACTTGGGCGCCCTACTTTATTCACTTGCTTCATCGTAACCTTCCGTGTGCGAATCAATATTCTTCACTTGTAGAATATAATAATGCAACAGTGATGATTGAAGCTAATAAAACAATTCTTTAAAGTGAGCGGTTTAGTGAATAAAAAGAGAATTAGTTATCCACATCACACCTAACTATACCCGTTATCAATCGAGATGCTTTATTCAGTCGTTAGCTTGGACAGCAAGGCGTAACATGATGACAATGGTTAGTCCTTATCGAATGTTGCAACGCAGAATTGCTTTTCGAGCTAATGACCCACAGGGCAAGTTGTGAGGCAAGCATGAAGTTCAAGACTAGGTGTAACTAAAAACAGTGCATAAGCAAAGACAGTGCAAATAATTAACCGCGTTAATTTTCTAGGGAAGGTGTAAAAGAGAGTGTCACTTTTAAATAATGGGTATTAAAGATAAAGAGGAGGCTCACAGAGAACTTAAGGACTTAAGTCCCCTGCAAGCAAGTAACTGGGATGACGGAGTAGCCATCGATAAACGAATGATAAAAAATAAAAAAAAGGTAATAGTTTATGATAGCTCAATGAAAATTAACAACTTCTCATTAAGCACTGTTATGACCTTTGTTAATACGAGTTTGATCAGCTAAATCATTAGCTAACACTTGATAAGCCTGACCAAATCCTTTCACATAAAGGCCCTGTTCTACTTTCAGCTTCACCAAATGAAAATCTGTGAATTGACTCAGCCCCTGTACCGTGTCACCTAGTCTGTTAATCATCAATTCAATTACATCTTGCCACTGTTGCGTTTCACGTGAAACGATCATGGCATCAGCATCAAAGGTTAAGCGTACCCTTGCGTATAAATTCTTAGCTTTCGATTCTTCTTCAATTAACATCAAAGAAGCATTGGGCTTGTTTAATATATTTTGTGTATGTCTAGCCAATTCCGAAATCAATACATAAAAACTCTGCTCAAAGTAAACAAAAGGCTCATAGCTCGCATTAGGTTTAGCCTTCACATCAACGGTCGCTAGTTGTAGTGTTTTTTTACCGTTTATAAAATCTAGAATTTCAGCCTCTAAAAGCAGATCAGCTTGAGATTTATTTAATATTCCTTCATCTAACGCCGACTGATTTACAATTGATTGTTTCATTACATGCCACCTTAGCTGAAAATTGAATACTCCATGTACCAATGCAATATATTTTGATTGGTAACAGGTATATTACATTTTCCAATTCTGCCTAGGTACCTTTAAAAAGCAATCAACCTGCTCTCATTGTGTAAAACAGTGAAACAATCTGTCTCTTTTTTATCCAAAGTACAAATAAAACAAACCAACAGATGATAACCATTATCATCACCGATAATATATCTTAATAAAAATATAAACTTAATACAAATGATAATTGATCTCATTGTTGATTTAATTGATAATGAGTCCTGTTACCGAATAGAGTTTTTATATTGGAGTTATATCGTTATGTTTCGTTACCTAAGTGCTGGAATATTGTCTGTCGCGATTCATGCTTTAATTTTTGCCCCACTGTTTGATCAGCCAGTAATGGCACAACCTATGAGTCAACAATCGCAAAGTGTTAGCATTAGTTTTAGTACCCCAAAACCAACACCTAAAAAGGTTGAAACAACACCCGTTCAAACAGAAACTCCGCCAGTTCCAGTAAAAGAAGCAGCACCTACAGTAGCGAAACCCAAACCAGTGGCCAAAAAGACAGTTAAGAAGCGCATCGTTAAAGAAAAGAGCGTGACTAAAAAAGAGAAAAAGCAAGTTCCTAAAGCGATCCAAAAAGTAAAGAAGCAAGCGGCACCAGTAAAGAAACCAAAGAAAAAAATACAACAATCTAACAAACCAAGCGCGACTGCGGCGGCAAAGAAAGAAACAAAACAGATAGAGCAACCAACGGCAGCACCAAAAGCAAAGCAGACAGTCAATGCGAAACAAGTTGTAAAAACTGACAATGGTTTACAGGGTAAACCGCAGCTGATACAAAAAAGTCGTTTTTTAAGTAAACCTAAACCACCTAGATATCCTCGTTTAGCAAAAAGAAAAGGGATCGAAGGCACCGTCACTTACGAGGTGTGGTTAGATGAGAAAGGTAAACAAGTTAAATTATTATTAAAAGATTCTTCAGGCGCAAGAGTACTTGATCTTGCAGCTTTAAAAGCCATTAAAAAATGGAGATTTTCACCTCATAGTGTCAACGGGAAAACTGTTGCACATCGTATTTATGTCCCTATTAGCTTTCAATTGGATTAATCATGACTTTATTTAATTTAATACAACAACAACTTGGTTTAATGACTTGGCCATTATTAATTTGCTCGATTTTAACGTTAATGATCATAAGTGAACGATTATTAAAATTATTAAGCTTTGGTTCATTAAGCAAAAAAGAAATTACACAATTATTAAAAGGCCATGACCCAAAGCAAAGCGAGCAATTACAGTCGCTTAGCGTGCAACTAAAAACAGAAAAAAATCTTGCTAAACGTGGTATCGCAATGCTTTTTTCGCATCAACACTTTAGCCAACAATTGCGTGAAGATACTGCCAGCATATGGGTACAAGATAAGCGTCAAGAGTTACACAGCGGATTAAAGCTATTAGCCTTGATTGGCGTGATCAGCCCATTACTAGGTTTATTAGGCACCGTATTAGGTTTAATTGAGATGTTTAAAGCCATAGCTTTAACCACAGGTTCAGTCACTCCCAATGACTTGGCTGATGGATTAGGCATTGCAATGCGCACCACTGCCGCGGGTTTATTAATTGCATTACCTGCTATTTGTGGCGCACAACTATTAGGGTTATGGGCAAATAAAGTAACTTATCGTTTAGAATTTACACTTAATTTTTGTAACCTTTGGTTACAAGGTGTTAGTTTCCCTGAGCAAAAACGCACTGCAAAAACAACTATCGCAACAACGCAGGAAGTTAACTCGTGATTAGAAGTCAACGTGCCAATGATCAACAATCATTTCAAGTTGATCTCACTCCCTTACTCGATATTATTTTTATTGTGATGGTATTTTTAATGCTCTCAGCAAATATTAAATTGCAGTCATTAGAAGTTGATTTACCAACTACAGATAGCAGTGCTAGCCAAGTGGTTGATGATAAGGCTATTACCATTAATTTACTTCATCAAGCACCACACTGGGCGATTGATGGGGCAGCACAAGCAGATTGGCCAACGTTCCAACAAAAGTTAATTAAAATCACACAGGAAAAACCTGCAACACAATGGGTTATTGCAGCGGATAAAACCGCTGATGTGCAATATATGGTGCAGTTACTAGGCTTTTTACAACAGCATAATATTCAAGCAACACAAATATTAATTGAAGAAGAGTCATCTATTAATTGAAGAAGAGTCATCGCAAAATTAAAGTAATGTTTTAAAGGTATCGTATTAAAGCCATGCTATCAAAGGCACAGCATTAATGCTTCGACATGCTAACTACAATCAAAATGCATTTCTAAAAGGCTATTCAGCTACCCCTTAATTAATAAGGTAGACGAATAGCCTTTATGCATTTCAATGTTAAATTCGCCCATAAAAAATGTTAGACATTTTAAAAGTAAACAACAAAACATACCGCTACTTTCCAACCATTTACTTCAAAGCATTAACTTCAACCTTTTAGTCATATGAAGTACCTCCATTAATCAGTTACAAAGATGAAATCACAGTCCGATCGCTAAAAATATTGAATAAGATTAAAACCTATCTCAGGGATCTGATAAATTAATCATCAGATAACACTTTGAACATTGAAATATTTTCCATGTAAAGTGACACAACGAGCATATAATAATACAAATACTAACTTTTCAATTAATTTACGTTAATATTATCGAAGTATAATCCCTTTTAATCTGGCAACGGCCGTAACTAACAAGAGACTGAAAATGACTGACAACAATAATCAAACATTAAGCAATCAAGCTTGTATCAAAGCTGCACAGGAGCTATTAGCAAGACGTAAAAATAATCATAGAGGTGAAATGTTAACGGCTGATTGTCGTCCAACGAACCTAGATGATGCACTCGCAATACAGATGACAACAGTTAAAGAAAACGGCTCTAAAATTGAGGGTTGGAAATGTTTAGTGCCATTAAACCCTGAGCAAATGGTGGTTGCACCAGTATTAGAAGGTACTGTACAACAAGGTGCTGAGTGCCTAGTCCAACCAACACAACCAGGCAAAACGTTAATTGAACCGGAAGTGGCATTTATCCTAGGCCAAGATTTACCTGCTCGAGAACAAGCTTATACTGAACAAGAAATCGATGATGCCATTGTATCTTGCCATATGGCACTAGAATTATTACAACGCCGTTACAGCCCTAATGATGACCTTGTTTTCTTTGATAATTTAGCAGATTGCCTACTTAACCAAGGTATATTTATTGGACCTGAAATCAGTAAAGAACAAGCTTACCAAGCCTCTGAAATCAATATTGATCTCACTACTATTGCAGCCGATGGACAACCTGAAACAAAAAATTACGATGGCAAGCACCCTAACCTATCGGCACATAAACCGGTTTATTGGTTAATTAATTTCATGCGAAATAGAGGTGTCAGCTTCAAAAAAGGACAAGCTATCATCACTGGCTCTTATGCTGGTGCGATAGAAGTACCTATTGATACAACAGAAATTAAATATCAAGATCTAGGTAAATACCAAGTAACCTTTAAAGCAATTTAGATTATAGCTATTTAAATTATAGCAATGGAGTACTTGAATCTTTGCAAGTACTCCATTGCTACTGCTAATAAGCCTTGCGTAACTTCTTCTTAAATGAAAACCCTGTCACTAACACGGTACCGGTGATCACTAATATTGCCCCTAATAACGTATTTAAGCCAACCGCTTCCCCTAAGAATAAACGCCCCCATAAAATCCCAAACAACGGCACTAAAAAGGTCACCGATAATGCAGATGCAGGACCATCATCTTTCACTAATTTAAAATATAATAAATACGCAATACCTGTGCAGACAACACCAAGCACCAATACCGAAAGACTAATAGGTAAAGTAATGGGATCTCTAATAGGTATAAAAGGAAGCAATGGTAGTACGAGAATCACTGATGCCCACATGCTGCCATGTGCATTTTCAAACGGTGCTACCACAGGTGCGACCTTAGTATAATTTGCAGAAAATCCATACATTAAAGCGGCTAGTAAACAGGCCGAGATAGCCAGTAGTCCCTGTTCACCAAGAGCCATTGCTTGCTGTCCAACCAATACCGAGACACCCAACATACCCACTAACAAACCTAGACAGGCTTTAAATGGTAAACGTTCTCTTTGCCACAAACTGGCTATCACAGCGCCAAACAACGGCGCTGTTGAGTTAATAATCGCAAGAGTCGATGCATTTAAAGTTTGTGCTGCATAAGCAAACATTAGAAAAGGAAAAGCACTATTAAAGGCACCAATAATAAAAAAATGTTTAATATAAGAAATAAACTGTAATTTTCGACCAAGATAGAGGCTCATTAACAACAAAAATAATGCCGCCGCTAATACCCGCCCCTCAATTAACACCGCAGGACCTAAACTATTAGCAGTCAGACGCATAAACAAAAATGAGCCGCCCCAAATAGAGGCTAATAAAATTAATCGTAAAACACTCGCGACAGGCATAGCAGGTCCTTTAAGTAAGCTTTAATGTAATAATTTGGCTTGAAAAAGCCCATTGAAATAAGTTTTTATAACTGCAAAGGTGGCAATAATAAACAGTGCTAAACAGCACTATAGATAAATGATATATAACATATTTTACAGGTTATGCCTTGCTATTAAATATTGTAATTGCGAACTAAGTCAACGCTATCATTTAGGGTCTAGCTAAATCAGGGTACCTACTTTATTAAACGTATTTTTATTATCTATACGATTAATTTGTCAATGTGCAACAAAGCAAAGTAGACTGATGGTAACGATAAACAGGAGGACAACATGCTAATTTTTTATATTATTTGTGGGTGTTTGATTTTTGCTATATCAGGTTTCATTGTGCAATATAATCGCTTAGCTATATATCGCCGCCGTGTCATTCGAAACCTTGCGAATCAAAGTTCTCGAGTCAAATCAGAGCCCGCTCATCAACCACCTATTATTTTATCTGACCAACAAGAGCAGCAAATAAAACAGTGTTTTTTAAAAGGAGTTAGCATTCCACTATGCATTGAGCAGCTTTAATAGTAACTATTTATAAGGTCTAGTGATGTTCTTCATAACTAGACCTCGACATGATTGAATAAACACCTCTCAAGCCTTAAGCTCCCAGTTAATGTTTTTTTCAAAAAATCAGTAAACCTTAATAAAATCAATTCAGGAATATAAGATGAGAATGGTGGCGGTTACTGCATGCCCAACAGGCATTGCACATACTTATATGGCAGCGGAAGCTTTAATCAAATCTGCAGCCAGTTTTGGTATCCAAATACAAGTCGAAACCCAAGGAGCAATGGGTATTGAAAATCAATTAACCCATCAAGATATTCACCAAGCAGATCTGATACTGATTGCGTCCGATATCAACATTGAAAACGCTGAACGATTCCAACAATATCAAGTAATTAACACAACAATCGTTGAAGTCTTAACTGACCCAAATAAAGTCATTCAAGATTGTATCAAGCAAACTAGTTAATCATCATGTCAACAATACGTATTACTCTGTATTTAGGGGAAAATGGACTTACAGCTTGGTTAATTAAGGGTATTAACCAGCGCTTACGTGACATACAAGGCGCTGCTGAGTTAATCAAAATAGATACGTTGCAGCGAGTCAATGTACAACACCAGTTAGCAGCACTTAGTCTCGCTTTTAAGCCCTTTGATCTATGCCAAATTTTTCTTATTGGGGAGAATCTACAACCCCAGGTTGAGGCACTCAAGTTATATTTACAACAATACTGTGTATTGGTGACAGATACATACACGGCAACGATTCATTCAAGCTCGCCAATGTACAATGATAACTTTCAGTTTCATCACTTCTCAGTACCCAATAAAATGAGCGCCAAACACCGTTACCACATAATGCCCTTTGCTAATGATGCCACCATAGTCGATAAAGCACGCATCCTTAAACTGATTGCCAAAATGGCTTCAATCAAACACTATAAAAAAATAGAGGTACAACTCATACAAAGAGAGCAGTTGTCTTCAACTGATATGGCAGGAGGCATTGCCCTACCGCATATAGTGAGTGAATATATTGATCAACCAATGATGATTTGCTTAACATCTAAAACAGCGATTGACTGGCAGTCGGCACATGGTGGAGTGACTCATATCGTAGCGTTACTATTACCCAAACCTTGCACTAAAGAGGCCATTTTAGCGGTGCGGTATTTAGCAGTTAACTTACTCCATGCTGATAAAAAACAATTTATTACTTATCATTATATGGGCGATCAATTACAAGCCATTTTAGCTTGCTTCATGCGGCCTACCGAACAGCCTATTGAACAATCTCCATAACCCTTTGAAGTTATTTATCCCCCACAGCAGTAACCCGAATTAAGAAGGTCGTTGTTGATCACTGTAGATCGCCCTAAATTCACTCGGTGTACGACCTAATTTACTTTTAAAAACACGATAGAAATAGTTAACATCATTAAACCCACAACGTAATGCAACTTCGCTAAGTCGAAATGAATAGCGTGTTAACATAAATTTTGCACGCTCTAACCGTACCCATGTAATGTAATCAGCCAAACGCATGTGTCCTTGTTGACGAAATAAACGCGATAGATGATTGGGGCTAACATTGAAATGATGAGCGATATTATCGCGACTGATATGGCGATGAAAATTTTCTTGAATATAAATACAGACTCCCTGATACAAATCTTCACTGCGCCCTTGGTTAGCGGTCTCGGGAGATAGCAACATACCATGACAATAGGTCATAAGGGCCATCAATAAATGTCCTCCAGTTGGATGCTGAATTTTCTCTTTTGCTAAGGTATTTAATGCATTTAAAATATGATCCAAGGCATGGCCTGTACGAGTTTGCAGGCTATACTTTTGCACATCAAAAAAGGCTTCCTCCCCTTTGCGCTTTTGCACCAAACTAAACCCTAACTGACGCTTGCCAAATAATAAACTAAGCACACTACAGTCGCTATTCCACTCAGGTTTATTCCAACTATTAGGTGGAATATATAAAATATCTCCGGGTAATATTTTCACCTCAGTTAAACCAAATTCAGGGTCTTCAATTTGATTGATGTACTCACCAGTGATTACAAACTCCATACGCGGAAAATTGACCTGATAACTAAATGAAGGAGGTGTTGAATGGTCACTGGCAAACCACACTCGATTAAACTGCTCTATTTCTGACAACACACCTTCTAATACATTAATAAATACTTGGCTCATGGTTATTATTCACTTTTATTGTCAATGGAAAATAAGTTTAGATGTGATATCAATATAGTACCCCCTGGTATTTGTTACAGATAGAACCACCCAGTGACCCACTTCACAAAGGGATATTCAGGGTACAATAATCCAGTAAATGAATTTACTGTACACTATTTTTTATCCATAAAATATCTAACAATTACCTCCATAAACTAAAACAATATTTTACATAGAGGAGGTGCAATCATGATTACTCAAATGATTAATGAAAAGTTGATATGCTTAAATCTTAAAGCCACAACTAAAGATGAAGTACTAAATGAGATGGTCGACCTATTAGCCCAACAAGGCAAACTAAGCGACCCAGATAGCTTTTTAAAAGATGTCTATGCGCGTGAAGCAATTGATAATACAGGTTTTGAAGAAGGCGTTGCCATACCTCACGCTAAAAGCTCGGCAGTCATTGAACCAGCTGTAGCCATTGGTATTAGTAAATCTGGTATTGAATACGGCGCTGAAGATGGTAAAAATTCAACACTCTTTTTCATGATAGCTTCTCCCGATGGTGGTTTTGATCATCACATCGAAGTGTTAGCAGAACTCTCCTCTAAATTAATTGAAGATGGGTTTATTGATGCAATGCATAAAGCAACATCAACTAAACAGGCACTCGCTTTATTATTAGAGAAAAAAGAAATAACCGATAAAGTCGCCTTGGATAAAGGCTTCATTATTGGTGTAACGGGTTGCCCAACTGGCATTGCTCACACCTATTTAGCAGCGGAAGCATTAGAAAAAGCAGCGGCACAAATGGGGTACGAAATTAAAGTAGAGACCAATGGTTCTATTGGCGTAAAAAACGCACCTACAGCAGAAGAAATTGAACGCGCTGTGGCGATTGTTGTAAGTAGTGATAAGCAGGTTGATATGGCTCGCTTTGATGGTAAAAAGCTCATTCAAACCCCAGTAAAAGCGCCGATTAGTAATGGTAAAGCAGTTATTCAACAAGCATTGGATGCACCTGCTTACCAAGCTGACTCAAAAAACTCATCACAAAACAATTCCTCTGCAACTTCAGGTAGATCTAACCTTTATCGTTATTTAATGAATGGTGTATCGCATATGATCCCATTTGTGGTCACCGGCGGTTTGATGATTGCGCTATCGCTTGCTTTGGGGGGAGAGCCAACAGCTAATGGCATGCAAATCCCTGAAGGTAGCCTATGGAATCAAGTGCTTAATGTAGGTGTTGTTGCCTTTACCCTTATGATCCCTATTCTGGCCGGTTACATTGCTTATGCCATTGGTGATCGCGCAGCGCTTGCTCCTGGGTTCATTGGTGGTTGGATTGCTAATAATGGTTCATTTTATGATGCATCTGCAGGAACTGGGTTCATCGGAGCCATTGTTGCAGGCTTATTAGTGGGTTACTTTGTGCGCTTTATTGCAACACGTGAGTACCACAAAATGGTCGCACCACTTGTACCTATTATGATCGCGCCCATTTTAGGCACCATCTTTATTGCTTCGCTATTTATTTTTGTCATTGGAGCGCCTATTGCCAATTTAATGGAATGGTTAAACGCAGTTCTCACTGAAATGAGTACCGGTAATGTCATTTTATTAGGTATCGTATTGGGCGGCATGGCTGGCTTTGATATGGGCGGACCATTTAACAAAGTGGCTTTCCTCTTCTCCGTAGGCATGATCGCAAGCGGTCAAACTCAGTTTATGGGTGCAATGGCGGTCGCTATTCCAATTGCTCCACTGGGTATGGCATTAGCCACCGTGATTGGCCGTAAATTAGAAATATTTGAAGACAGTGAAATCGAAGCGGGTAAAGCAGCCGGTGCGATGGGTCTAGTTGGTATCTCTGAAGGTGCGATCCCTTTTGCAGCACAGGATCCTCTATCAGTCATTCCTGCCAACGTACTAGGCTCAATGGTCGGCGCAGTAATGGCATTCTCCTTCGGTATCACCAATAGTGTTGCTCATGGCGGTCCAGTTGTTGTATTACTTGGCGCAATGAACAAACCTGTGATGGCGATTATATGCATGGCAACGGGCACAGTCGTTACCGCTTTAGTTTGTGTAACATTGAAAAAAATGCGCATTGCACGTAAAGCAAAACAGCTAACTTCAGCCAGCGCATAAAAATTAGCGTATAGGCTAAATCATAAAAGGCAGATAATGTTCCCATTATCTGCCTTTTTTCGTCACCGCCAACAGCGCCTATTCTTACCTTTTATTAGAGAGTTATGTGTATCGCTAATAAACTTAATTAATTTTATCAGCCGGAAAAACAACCCCTGTTTGACGACGGATCTCTGTTGTCATACGAGAAACACTCAGTGCTCTCGCCTTGGCTTTTTCACATAATTTACCCTGTTTAATTTGCTGAGCAAAAAAGCTCGCTTCATAGGTCATGGTGTTTTCAACCTGTGCAACTTTAAACTCTTGCGCTGCTTCTCCACGACGCTGTAGGGAAATATGATCACACTCAGAAATATGCGGAACTAACATCACTCCAGCCTCTCCTTGTAACTCACTTGGTAAGGCTGAATCAGAGACTTTAGAATGGCGGATCACCACTTCAAAATCAGGATAATAAAAAATAGCAGCACCATGTGCATCGACACCTGAGTCAAGTAAATGCGCACTCGCTTTTATTTTTAATGGCTCACCGAACAAAGCAACAACACTGGAAACACAATAAAAGCCGATATCCATAATCGAGCCGTTAGAAAAAGCAGGATTAAAGGTATTTGGGTTTTCTCCATCAAGATAACGCTGATAACGTGATGAGTATTGGCAGTAGTTAATGCTGACTTTATGTAAGCGACCTAATTTAGGTAAGTGTTCAGTGATTAAAGCGAAGTTAGGTAGATATTCAGTTTTAAACGCTTCAAACAATACCGCATTGTTTTTTTCAGCAACCTCAAACATATGTTCAGCTTGAGTTATATTAGAAGCCACAGGCTTTTCACAAATGACATGTTTGCCTTGCTCTAGCATCAACACACTTTGTTCGTAATGTAGTGAATTTGGGCTAGCAATATAGATGGCATCAAAGGCATCGCTTTTAGCCATTTCAGTTAAATCTGTAAAACTAACAGCTGCACGATTAAAAGGAGCTGAAAATGCCTGTGCACGCTTTGTATCTCGAGAATACACTGCTGTTAATTCAAACTCTTGAGATGCTAGCGCAGCTTCGACAAAACGTTCAGTGATCCAATTAGTACCAATAATAGCGAGACGTAACATCTTTCCTCCAGTGCTTTTCATATAAAAATTATGGCTGAATATACCATGGTCTCACCCTAATCACGTCAGCACAGTGAAAAATTTGGATTATAAGATGACATCCACCAGCTAAAAATTGTTAGCAGTAATAAAAAAGATCGACAATTGATGTCACACTACTTTACGCGACTTTCACGAATATAAAACGTATCACTTTGTTTATAAATGTAATCATCAGTTCGAAAAGCTAATAGCAATGATAACGTTTGTTGAAGCTGTGGCTGGTGGATATGAATGATTACATGACTTTGTAATTGATGCGTGAATTGACGTAATAAAGTAGCACCTTGTACCGTATGAAGACTGGCAATCAGCGCAACATTTAGCAACAGCGTAAACATAAACACCACTCTAAAAGATTGCTTTTGGCTTTTATGGCGTAACCTTTGTTGTGCAATAATTGCACCTGGCCAACCACATAAAATAGAACAGAAGTGTAAGGTTTTTTCAGGCGTTCGCCATCGATTAAGACGCGCTGCTTTTTTATCTTTTGCATAAATGAAATAAGTCACTAGGCTAGCAACCGCAAAAACAACAAAAATGAAGAGTGGCATGTATCCAAGAAAATAAGAAACTGCTAAACCTACAATAGCCAAATATATAGGCAGGTAATGATAATTCATAAGTTCTCTAACTATGCTGTATAAGGTTTATTGGAAGTGATTTTAGCTAAGCCATTAATAATACGATAAATAGACCACACCCAAGTCACAAACAAAACAAAGTAACCCACAACAAAGAAAGCTAATATCACTCCCACTACTGACCAGGCTAATACCCACCAAAATGTACTCATAATATTGGTATAGTGATCTTCAAACAAAGTACCCCGTGCATCTTCTCTTTTAACCATTACCCAAATAGCACCGATTAACCAAAATATGCCGGTAAACATACCTAGAATCATCAAACCATAACCAATTAGCGCACTGGTTTTTGCTGCATCATCTTCAATAGATAAACTCAAGTTTGAGCGTAAATCGTTCATTTTAATCTCTTTTAATTTTTTATTTATATTAGGTCAATTCGTCTGAATAATTGATCACTTTATTAAGCGCAATGCTATTAGAGGAATCAATACTCATTGAACTCATGTTTTAAATCAGCACAGAGGTTGAAACGGTTACTTATCTTAATACGCCGTTAACATTTAAAAATGCATTACAGCATAAAAATAACACGAACAGAAGGTTAGTGACAGGAGGCAGGAATCACTGGCTTTGAAATGTTAGCCAGTGATTATTTGTGCTTATCTTGATAGGTTAAAACGCAGCTTCAATGGTGCCTTTGTATGTTTTATCTAGAAATTGACGAGTTGCTTCAGATTGAAGGATCTTAACAAACTTCTTATAAGTTGCATTGTCTTTATCTTGTACACGCGCAGCAACATTCATCACAGCAAATTCCGCATCTTTCGCTTCTAAATAAATACCTTGTTCAGCAGGGTTTAAACCCGAAGACATAACGTAATTCATAGTAATAACCGATGCATCAACATCATCTAAAGTACGTGGTAATTGCGCTGCTTCCACTTCAATAAATTGAAAGTTTTTAGGATTTTCAACAATATCGTAAACCGTCGTTTTTGCACCAGCATCTGGCTTTAACGTGATCAGTTTTGCATCAGCTAATAACAGTAAACCACGACCACCATTGGTTGGATCGTTAGGAATTGAAATTTTTGCGTTGTCAGGTAAATCATTGATCGACTTGTACTTAGTCGAGTAAATACCCATACGCATTAAAATAGAATGACCGATAGAAACAATTTTTTGCTCGCTGTTACTATTAAAGTTACTCATGAAAGGTTGGTGCTGGTAACTGTTAAGATCCAGGCTACCATCCGCTAACGCAGCATTAGGCGTGATGTAATCAGAGAATATGACAACTTCAACGTTCAAACCTTGCTTAGCGGCTTCAATAGCGACAGCTTCAATAACTTCTGCATGAGGACCAACGGTTGCGCCTACTTTAATCACTTCAGTGTTTTCTTCTTGTCCACAGGCAGCTAATCCAAACGCTAAGGGTAAAAGATAAAATAACCTTGAGATTTTCTTATTAAACATTTTCAGTTCCTTTAAAATAAATGGCCGTATAGACGTCTAAATAAGATAATACAATAAAGATTATAATAGTCATAACTATTTTAACGGTGCTTGATATAACGGATGGTTATAAGTAATAGATATTATTACTTTATTTTTGCCACTAAAAACAAAAAACGGCTACTCAATTGAGTTAACCGTTTTCTATTAATGCATTGTTTTCTATTAATTTATTGCTTTATATTAACTCAAGTGCTGCTATCAATTAGCAACATCAGATTAGCCATGAGTAGCGCGATCACCCCAAATCTCTTTTAAGCGTTGGTCTCGCCCACAGTTCCAGCGATATGCTTTGTAACGTAGAGGACTGTTTTTATAATAATCCTGATGGTAGCTTTCGGCGCCTTTAATAGGATAAAAAGTACTGCTATCTAAGATAGGTGTTACAACTTTTTTCTTAGGGAACTCAGCAATCACTGCCTGTTTAGATTTTTCAGCCAATGCTCGCTCCTGTTCATTTGCAACAAAAACAGCACTTAAATAACTTTCGCCTTTATCACAAAATTGCCCTCTTCCATCAAAGGGATCAATGTTTACCCAGTAATGATCTAATATCTGTTGATAGCTCACTTGCTTGGCATCATAAGTAATTTCAACGGCTTCATAATGCCCTTGATGATTGCCTCGATAAGTTGGGTTCTCTAAGGTGCCACCAGTAAAACCAGACACAACATCAGTCACTCCCGGTAATTTTTCAAAATCAGATTCCATACACCAAAAACAACCACCCGCTAATACAGCTTTATCCGCACTTGCGAATGACACATAAAAAAGCATCAATGTTGATAAAACTAATCCTAATATTTTTTTCATAGATATCTCGCCCTGCTAAATGAATAAAAAATGCTGTAGATCCGAGTAAGTAGACCTGACGTTGATAAAAATTATTTCATTAATAATTAAATGATGAATTCTGAATAGGAATAAGTATTGAACTAAAGATTTGCAATAAAAGTCAACTAAAGCATAAAACCTTAATAACGAAGATGAGAAGAACGCAAACTCTCTATTTTTCTTATATTTAGAAGTGAGCAAATGAAAAGTGTCAAATAAATTTATAACTCACTCATTTCTACTTTCGAAAAAATGCAGTTTCAGTACAGAGCCAATGAGTATTGCTTTTATGGACTTAGGTTTGGCAGGGCTATACTGTTCACGAAAAAAGAAATTTAGACTAGAACAATAATAACCTTCACTGACTTATATATGAATACTTTTAAATCAATCAATGGAAAAGCTAATAATACCCTCTATCAACAAATTATTTCTCTAATCCCCTAACTCCGCTATCACAAAGTCAATAAAGCTACGTACCTTTGCTGACATATGCTTTCGGCTCGGATACACCACATAGACTCCTATTGGCGGCTTAGGCCAATCACAAAAAATTTCTACTAATTTCCCTGTTTCCACTTCATCTTTTAAGGCAAATTGTGGCACCCGAATAATGCCTTGGTCAGCAACGGCGAGGTCTATTTCCAAGGTCGCATTATTAGTCAGCACATGACTTTCAACATGAACCTGAATGGTTTCTCCGTGATGATCACGGAACAGCCAAATATTAGGTTGCTTCAAATTACTATAGCTGATGATTTTATGGCGATCTAAATCGTAAGGATGTTTTGGCGTGCCGTGTTTTGCTAAATAACGAGGTGATGCTAATACTAAAGCTTCTGATTGACTCACCCTGCGACTAATTAAACTAGAATCTTCGAGTTGCGTAGAGGCTCTGATAACGACATCAAAACCATCGGCAATAAGGTCTACTTTTCTATCATTCAGTTCTAATTCAAGTTGGATTTTTTGATGCTTTTCAGTAAACCGACTCAAAACAGGGCTCAGGTTAGACAAACCATAGGAGATAGGACAACTTATACGTAGTTTTCCTCTAGGCTCCCCTTGATTACCACTAATACTATTTTCTGCTTGTTCGGCATCTTCAATAAGTTGCTGGCACAATTGAAAATACAATTCACCTTCCTGCGTTAAACTCAAGGATCGTGTGGTTCTATGTAACAGGCGAATACCCAAACGTGCTTCTAGCTTATTCACTTCTTTACTAATGTAAGAAGTGGAATGGCCACTACTCTCAGCGGCTAAGGTAAAACTACCTAGTTTTGCTACATCAACAAAAACAACCATACCATCAAATAATTTGCTGTTATTCGCCATCACATCACCTTTAGTTAAATAGATCACTACGAGTCATTTGGAAACAATCTATGCACAAAATGACTATTACTCAGCAAATGATAATAATTTAAAGTGTATCCATCCACTGAGAGAAAGAACAGGAATTAATAATGAAAGTACTCGCATTCGCAGCAACAAGTAGCAAAAGCTCTATTAACAAACAGCTAGCTAATTACACAGCAAAACAAATTAACAACGCACAAGTAGAGTTGTTAGATATCAACGATTATGAAATGCCACTATTTAATGAAGACCGTGAAAATGAATTAGGACAACCAGCGCTAGCTAAAGCCTTTTATCAAAAATTGGGGGATGCTGATGTGATTGTTATCTCTTTTGCAGAGCATAACGGTTCTTATACTGCGGCTTATAAAAATTTATTTGATTGGACTTCTCGTATTGATCAAAAGCTATTCCAAAACAAACCCGTCATTATGCTGTCAACTTCACCGGGCCCTGGTGGTGCCGCTAGCGTATTAGCATCGGCACAAGCTTCTGCACCATTTTTTGCAGCAGAGGTGAAAGGTGCCATTTCAGTACCTAGTTTCTACGATAATTTTGATCTGGAAAATGGCCAATTAACTAACCAAGACTTGGTTGATAAAATAATGAATGTCATTGCTAAGCTGTAAAACATTAACAAAACAAGACTTCACTTGTTATAACAGGTTATTTCCTTTACAAAAATTTATAGCAGAAATGGTTCATTTGAAAACATACGATTAATCTGATAAATCACAGATTAATCGTTAATAATTTCAAATATTTAAAGAATTATAGCATGACTGTTTTTATGCAGCTAAGCACGTTTTGCTGTAATACGTCGCGTCAACCCCAATCCAAACAATCCAAGGCCCAAAATAACAAATAAGCTAGGCTCTGGAATTACAACAGTACCTCCGGGTCCGATTAGCTTTGATGAGCCTGAGCTAAAATTCGTCGCCCCTTTGATACTTTGTACACGCATTCCAACACGCTGGTCTTGAAACTGAGACTCAAGAAGTCCTGCAATCTTTAGGTCGAAACGGATAAATTGATTAAAGCCGCCACTCTTACCATTTTCACCAACTACAAGCCCTAAATCCCAATTATTTTCGCCTGAACCATTAATATTCACGTTTCCTCCCAATGAAGAACTCACAGCATTTTCACTAAAGCTAATCACGGGAGTGGTGCTTGCGGAATTTGCACTAATGCTGACGGCACCAGACAGTGCACTGAAGTCCGCTAAATCGAACCACAAACCTAATATATCACCTTGTGTAAGTCCAGCATTGATAGGTGAACGAATATCTGCAGTAATCGTAACGGTATCTACTCCGTTATTTACAAAGCTCACATCGGCAAAAAAACCTCCGCCATTAGTGACATCTTCTAGGTTACTTATTGGCCCTGCTTGAGTAGCGCTACATACTCCAACTAAAACAAGAGCAGAAATTATTTGATAAAAATATTTCATATGAACAGCCCCTTTAGTTACTTACCATTAAATAGCTTTACACATAAGTATCAGCAATAAACAAGGCAAACAAATTGCATCTTTTATTTCATATACTTACAAAAAAATCAAATCTTTCATTGTAAATTTTTTCGGCAACTAAAAACCTACCAGAGGATATTTAGTTAATAAAAAGCCGAAGTAAATCGGCTTTTAACATACTAATAAATAAAGACTTAATTTATGATTTATTCCACTGTAACCGCTTTTGCTAGGTTACGTGGTTGGTCTACGTCGGTACCTTTAATCAATGCCACATGGTACGACAATAATTGCATCGGTACCGTATGGAAGATAGGTGCGATGATTGGATTTACATGAGGTAATGAGATAATCTTCATTCCATCACATGCTTCAAAGCCTGAGTTTTCATCGGCAAATACATACAATAAACCACCACGTGCACGCACTTCTTCAACGTTGGATTTTAATTTTTCTAACAAATCATTATTCGGAGCAACAACGACAACAGGCATATCAGCATCAACTAACGCTAATGGACCATGCTTTAGTTCACCTGCAGCATAAGCTTCAGCGTGAATGTATGAGATCTCTTTTAATTTTAAAGCCGCTTCCATCGCAATTGGGTAATATTCGCCACGACCTAAAAATAATGTGTGGTGTTTATCTGCAAAGTCAGGGGCTAGAGCGGCAATTTCTTTATCAAACGCTAACGCTTTTTCAATTTCAGTTGGTAATGAGTGCAGCGCATGTACAATTTCAGCTTCTTTTTGCGGGCTAATAGTACCTTGCTCTTTACCAATCGCGGTCACCAAGATCAACATTGCAGCAAGCTGAGTGGTAAATGCTTTAGTCGATGCCACACCAATTTCAGTGCCAGCGCGAGTCATAAATGCAAGGTCAGATTCACGTACTAATGAAGAACCAGATACATTACAGATAGACATCGCAGACATGTAACCTTTTTCTTTCGCTAAACGTAACGCAGCTAAAGTATCTGCTGTTTCGCCGGATTGAGAAAGTGTAAGCAATAAGCTATTTGGACGAACAACAAAATCGCGGTAACGGAATTCAGAAGCGATTTCAACATCACAACTTACGCCAGCAAGCGATTCAAACCAATAACGCGCCGCCATACCTGAGTTGTATGAAGTACCACAAGCGATGATTTGAACATGTTCAACTTTAGATAAAATTTCTTTTGCGCCATTACCAATGCTTTCAACAATGATACTGTCTTCGTTTATACGGCCTTCTAATGCACTGATTAATGCAGTAGGCTGTTCAAAAATTTCTTTTTGCATAAAGTGACGGTATTTACCTTTACTACCCGCATCATGCTCAACGGTAGATTCAATCACTTCGCGTTCAATCGCTTCGCCACTTGCATCAAAAATATTAACTTCGCGACGAGTAATTTCCGCTACATCACCTTCTTCAAGGTAAGTAAAACGACGTGTTACGTTTAATAGCGCTAGTTGGTCTGAGGCAAGGAAGTTTTCACCAATACCATGACCAATAACAATTGGGCTACCTGAACGTGCAACCACTAAACGAGATGGGTCACGGCTATCTAATGCAACCATACCGTAAGCACCTTCTAATTGAGGCACTGCTTTTTGTACTGCTTCACGCAATGAAGCCGCAGTTTTTAATTCCCATTCCACTAAATGTGCAATAACTTCAGTATCAGTTTGAGATTCAAAAACATAACCACGCTCTTGTAACAAACTACGTAGTGATTCGTGGTTTTCGATAATACCGTTATGTACGATTGAGATAGCACCAGAAACATGTGGGTGAGCATTAACTTCTGAAGGTTCGCCGTGTGTTGCCCAACGTGTATGAGCAATACCAGTTCCACCCATTGTATGCATTGCATCAACGGCATCAGCCAATTCTTTTACTTTACCTAAACGACGTACGCGAGTTAATTTACCTTCGCTATCAACAATGGCAACACCTGCTGAGTCATAACCACGATATTCTAATTTTTTTAACCCTTCTATTAAAATTTCAGACACTTCTCTTTGCGCAACTGCACCAACGATACCGCACATAAACTACCCCTTGTAATTAGTTTCAAATTATATAAACACGCACTCTAGTGCATTTTTAAACATAAATCACTTAAAAAAACGCATAAACGCGCATAAAACTTATATTCAACATCATTTAGTCAAACTAAAAGCAAAAAGGTGCAAAATAATGCTGCATTTATTGATCGTTAAACTCTCGTAGATAACGTGCGCTATGCTTATTTTTTACGCTTGCCTATTCACTTCTTTATAATTACTGGTTAAAGTTACAGTTCTTACGATGTCGATTGGAAAAAACATGTTGAATCACCCGCTTACTCAAGCATTATCCTTAGCTTGGAAACTACTAACAGTTTTGATCTTACCTGTCATTATGGCTGTCTATGTAGAAGTGGTGGACACCTATTATATTGCGTTTTCTTTTTCTGATTTAGACCAAGGTAAAAATTTACATAAATGGGCTATTCTCGGGATTTATCTGCTATTTCTACTGTGTTGGAATAGACTTAACCCTCATGTGATCAATACATTAAAGAAAATGGAATATTAGATGCCAGCAGATTTATTGGCAAATAACAGCTTATTATTAATGAGCATTATAAGTGCTGTACTTTTTATCAGCTTATTAATCGCCCTTAACCGTTTATCTCACAGCAAAACAGATCTTAGCGAGCAGTATTTAGCTCTGAAGCTAAGTGAACAAAATCTGCAACACCAAACGCACCAAAATCAATTACTAGACAGTAAAATAGCGGCCTTATCGTTACACAATGAAAGCTTGCAGGCACAGGTCAGTAAATTAACTACACGTGTTAGAGAGTCCGACGTTCGCTTGCAGGCAGGAGAGCAGCGGCTACAAGATCAACAGGCAACGGAGGCGAAATTAAGCCAACAGTTTGAGGTGTTGTCACAGCGTATTTTTAACGACAAATCGACACAGTTTCAGCAATTAAATAAGCAATCCATCAAACAACTATTAGACCCTTTAAGTACTCAACTGGAAGGTTTTAAAAAGCAAGTCAACGATTGTTATATCAATGAAAGCAAAGAGCGTTTTAACTTAAAACGAGAAATAGACCAACTAGCTAACTTAAATAGCCTAATGCATCAAGAAACTCAGAACCTGACTAACGCCTTGAAAGGCGACAATAAGCAGCAGGGAAACTGGGGTGAGGTTGTTTTACAGCGCATACTAGAAAATTCAGGCTTACGTGAAGGGCATGAGTACCAAACTCAGGTTAATTTGAAGGATACACGTGGGCAACGCTTTCTTCCTGATGTGGTGGTTAATTTACCGCAACAACGCAATATCATTATTGACTCAAAAGTGTCTTTAGTGGCCTATGAACGTTACTTTAATAGCGAAAATATTGGTGAACAAAAACAAGCAATTGATGCGCATTGTTTATCTATCCGCCAACATATTAAGGGCTTAGGGAAAAAAGACTATCAGGATTTAATTGGCACCAACACACTCGATTATGTATTGTTATTTGTGGCCGTTGAACCCGCCTTTATTACTGCTTTAGAGCACGACCCAAGCTTAGTACAACTCGCACTCGATAATAATATTCTGTTAGCCAGCCCAAGTAATTTAATGATTGCCCTACGCACTATCGAAAATTTATGGCGCTTTGAAAGACAAGAGAAGAATGGTCAATTCATTGCGCAGCAGGCAAGTAAGTTATACGACAAATTACGCTTATTTAGCGATAACTTTTTAGAAGTTGGCTCACAACTAGATAAAGCACAGAAAACCTACCACACTGCACTTAAACAGCTTAGTGCAGGGCGTGGCAATGTTATTCAACAGGCAGAGCAATTAAAAGAATTAGGTGTACCGATCAAAAGACCAATTTCAGAGCAACTTACTCAGCACAATACTGAACCACAACAGTTAAACGAATAACATCATTGAAGATACTTTTTCACCCTAAAAGGTGCTTTATTTTATCTTCAAACCATTGATAGCGTGAAGGTAATTGGCGATAACGCTTTTGAGTTAAATACAAAGGCTCTTGAATTGCATGAGTTAATGGCAGTACCTTTAATTGTTGCTGTTGACTAAACTGCTGCACCGCACGCTTTTGCAAAATGGTATACCCCACTCCTTGTGCAACGGGTAACAGTATTTGCTGCAGCTGATTCACATAACCTTTAATATTAAGGCTATTCAAGCCTTTATATTCTGCCGTAAAGTTGCTTGAAAAAACCTTTTCAAGGAAATGTAAACCATCGGGGTGGTTAATAAATCCGATTTGGTTGAGTGCAGCAAAATTCCAATCCTGATTTAAATCTACACTCGCGGGTAATACTAGTTGTAACTCTTCATACCCCACCAGCGTTTGTTTCAATTGTTCATGTACCGTTTGTCGAGTGACAATGCCAAGGTCTATATTATTACTGAGTAAGTCAGTAATAATATTTTGATTCGGGGCTGCTTCAACAAAAACACTTAATTGTGGATATACACTTTGTTGTTGCACAAAGTAGGGATACAGAAAGTTAGCGAGCGCACCTGAGCAGGTTATTGAGCAAATACCTCGTGTTGCATCATCATGATTAATGCTTTCGCTTAATTGCGCTTCTAAAGTGCGCATACTTAATCCCATTTGATATAACTTTTCACCGGCTAAGGTTAGTTCAAACTGCTTCCCATAACGGGCTAATAGCAAGGTATTAAAGTGCTTCTCAAGCTTTTTGATGTGTTGTGTGACACCAGGTTGCGTCATAAATAACTGTTCAGCAGTATGTGTAAAATGCTTAGTCTCGACCAATTTCATAAACGTATTTAAATGCTTTTGATTAATCACTTTTATCTCCTCATTTTTTGCTGAGCACTATTATTGAACATTGTACGAAACAAGCAGACTCTTCATTACTATTCAAATATTGCTTTCAAATTGCGCCTTAAATTATAACAAAATATTATTAAAATAATAACAAATGATAATTTCAAGAGGACACTGCATTTCTTTATTATTTATCTCACTTAAATAAATTTGCATTTTGCAAGCAGGAGATAAAACATGAACACCCCCTACCCACGTAGTTTTTCACATATTGGTATTTCAGTCCCTGATTTAGACGCCGCAGTAAAGTTTTATACTGAAGTTTTAGGTTGGTACACCATCATGGAACCCAGCGATGTACTGGAAGATGAGAGTGCTATTGGTGAAATGTGTACCGATGTTTTTGGTGCCGGCTGGGAGCGCTTTCGTATTGCACACTTATCGACAGGCGATCGTATCGGTGTTGAATTATTTGAATTTAAAAACCAAGAAAACCCTGATAATAACTTTGAATATTGGAAAACCGGTATCTTCCACTTTTGCGTACAAGATCCAAACGTTGAAGAGTTAGCAGAGAAAATTGTTGCCGCTGGTGGTAAGCGTCGAATGAAAGCCCCCCGCTATTATTACCCAGGTGAAAAACCTTACCGTATGATCTATATGGAAGACCCATTTGGTAATATTCTAGAAATTTATAGCCACAGTTATGAGTTACATTATGCGAGTGGTGCTTATCAAAAATAAGTTATCAATATACGTTAGCATTATATCTAACCTCAATTCTGGTTAATGAAAGCGGAATTATATTTAAAATCATAAAATTATATTTTTTGGCTATACAGTGCCGCTAGTTTTGCGTAATTCAAGGCGCGTAGTTCAAGACGAATTATCTCTCAACAACTGGTTATTGAGAGATAATTTAACGAATAAATCCGCGGAAATAGCGGTGTTGTATCGCTTTGCTTATCCAGAACTAAGGTTATTTACAAACATAATGCTTTGGTCATAAAACTAGGCTCAGCAATCAACCTAATGAATGGGGTTGATTGCCATTCTTAACGACGCCAAAAATGTCCAGTAAACATCACTGCAACAGTTAATATCTCTAGGCGCCCCATTAACATGCAAATAGATAATATCCACTTAGAAGCATTTGGCAGTTCAGCAAAATTACCCGATGGTCCTATCGAATCAACTAACCCAGGCCCGACGTTTGATACCGCAGTAATTGATGCTGTTAATGCCAGCATGGCCTGCGAACCAAATAGAGTAAGCAATAGAGTAGAGACTGCAATGGTCGCCATATAGGCAATCACAAAGGCCACTAATGAACGTAAGATTTCATCACTCACTTTGCGATTATTGTATTTTTGCGTCAACAACGCATGCGGATGCATTAATAACATTAGATGACGTTTTAATAAGCTGAAGGCTATTTGAAAACGGAAAATTTTCATACCACCAGAAGTGGATCCAGAACAAGCACCGGTAAATAACAACCCCGCAAAAATGAGCAAACTGAAATCCCCCCAGGTCAGAAAATCATCTAAACCAAAGCCAGTGGTGGTGACCACCGAAACCACATTAAAGACACTCAGCCTAATGGCATCAAGCCATGAGAACTGACCACTGATCACTAAATAAACACTTAAACTTAATGAACAAGCAGTCACCAACAAGGCAAAACCTTGAATTTGGGCATCTTTCCATAACGGTTGTAATGACTTTTGCTTCATACCTCGAATCAATAATAAAAAAGGTAACCCACCTAAAAACATAAAGATAACCGCATTCCAATGTGCAATATGCGAAAAGTGCCCCATCGAACTATCGGAGGTGGAATACCCTCCAGTAGAAATGGTTGTCATAGCATGATTGACGGCATCAAAATTATCCATGCCAGCAATCCGATAACCAATAAAACAACAGATAGATAAAAACACGTAAACAAATAAAATATCTAAGGCGACACGACGTGTTTTAGCAGTTGATTTATCTGACCAATCCGAAGACTCGGTTTGGAATAAGCGCATACCACCGACATTTAAAAATGGCAGGATCGCCACGCCCATCACAATGAAACCAACACCACCTAACCATTGCAAAATAGATCGCCAAAGCAAAATACTAGGATGCATGGTATCTAAACCATGTAACACCGTACTACCGGTTGTAGTAATACCAGACATAGTTTCAAAAAATGCATCGCTATAACTAATATGCTCAATAAAAACAAAGGGTAATGCTGCAAATAAACTAGAAAGTAACCACACACCTGTGGTTAATAAAAACATCTCTCTTACACCTAAATGTGAATGTTGTTGCTCACCACCAAAGTATAAGAAGATAGCAGACGCAAGATGCGTAATAATAATAGAAATGAAAAATTCGACGCCGCCCAAGGTGTTATTGTAAAAAGCTAATAACATAGGGAAGTACATAAAGACCGCCATTTTAGACAGTACTAAACCTGTAATAAAAAACAGCGGACGATAGGTCATATTACACAGCTTATAAGAAGAATGGACTTGGTTGGAATAGTTTTTCGATGTCGTTAATGTACTTCTTATTCACTAAGAACAAGATCACATGATCATCACTTTCAATTACCGTATCATCATGTGCAATTAACACTTGTTCATCACGAACAATTGCCCCCACACTAGTTCCTTTTGGCAATTTCAACTGTGATATCTCTTTACCCACCACTTTCGAGGTCATGTTGTCGCCTCGAGCAACAATCTCAATCGCCTCTGCTAAGCCTTCTCGCAACGAATAAACGTGCTTTAAGTCAGCTTTACGCACATGCGTGAGTAGTGCGGATAACGTCGCCTGTTGTGGTGAAATGGCGATGTCCAGAATATTACCTTGGATCAGATCCACATAGGCATTACGCTGAATAAGCACCATTGCTTTTCTTGCCCCTAATCGCTTCGCTAACATCGCCGACATAATATTGGCTTCATCATCGTTAGTCACAGTGATAAACAGGTCGGTCTGATCAATATGTTCTTCTAGTAGTAAATCTTGGTCAGAAGGATCACCACAAAAAACGATAGTATTGGATAAGGTTTCAGATAAATACTCTGCTCGACGAAAATTCTTTTCAATCAATTTAACTGAGTTTTCTTTTTCTAGACGCTTCGCTAAGCTTTCACCAATATAACCACCACCGACAATCATAATACGCTTATAAGGGTGCTCAAGCTTTTGCATTTCTCCCATAATGGCACGAATATTCGGGCTTGCAGTGATAAAGAATACTTCATCATCGGCTTCGATTATGGTTGTACCCTGGGGACGAATGGCTTTACCACGCCTAAAAATTGCCGCCACACGAGCTTCGATATTGGGCATATGCTCTTTTAACGCAGAAATAGCATTACCGACTAAAGAACCGCCATAATAAGCACGGATCGCCACTAATCCAACCTTGCCATTAGCAAAGTTAGCCACTTGTAAAGCACCCGGATATTCAATTAGCTGTGTTATATAATCACTCACTAATTTTTCAGGGGCAATAATATGGTCAATCGGAAAGGCATCTTTATTGAATAATTCTTTCTCATGCATAACCACACTTTGAGAACGAATACGGGCAATTTTCTTAGGTACGTTAAACAGGGTAAATGCAATCTGGCAGGCAACCATATTAACTTCGTCACTATTGGTTACCGCAATCAACATATCCGCATCGATAGCACCTGCATCACCTAGAGTATGTGGGCTTGACGCACTACCTTGTACGACGCGTAAATCAAAGCGATCTTGTAACTCTTGCAAAGCTTCGTGGTTTTCATCTACCACCGTGATATCGTTATTTTCGCCGACCAAGTTTTCCGCTAAAGAAGCCCCCACTTGCCCTGCACCTAAAATAATAATTTTCATGTTATCTCACTGCTTATCGATTTACTGACTATCGCTGATTACTTATAACGCTTTTTGCAACTTAGCGTAATAAAACCCATCCATTTTTTCTTCATTTGGTAAAATTTGGCGAGTTACTGCTTGGCCATTATAGTGTGCAGCTAATGGTATTAGTGATGCATCACTTGTTGCGGCTAAAAATGCCTTAATTTGTTGGTCATTTTCATCGGGTAAAATAGAACACGTTGCATATAACAACACCCCACCCGGTTTTAATTTTTGCCATAACGCATGTAAAATATTTTTCTGTAAAGCAACCAGTTCACTAATATCACTATCGCGTCGTAACCAACGAATATCTGGGTGGCGACGTATCACTCCGGTTGCACTACAAGGCGCATCACATAAAATACGGTCAAACTGCTCTCCTGACCACCAATCATCTGGTTTCGCTGCATCACCATGGATCACAGTCGCTTGTAAATTAAGCCTTTGTAGATTTTCATTAACACGTAATAAACGTTTTTCATCAAAATCCACGGCAACCATCTGCTTCAGCTCAGGTTGTAACTCTAAAGTATGCACGGTTTTGCCACCGGGCGCAGAACAAGCATCCAGAACTAAATCACCCGGTTGTGCATCTAAATAATGTGCGGCTAATTGCGCAGCACCATCTTGTACAGATACCCAACCGTCTTCAAAGCCCGGAAGTTGGTAAACATCACAAGCATTTTCTAAACATAGTGCATTGTCATTAAACGCTGTTATTTCTGCTTGCTTATCTTGCTCGGTTAATAAAGCAAGATATTGTTCACGATCATGAAAACGTGAATTTACACGTAACCACATTGGTGCTTGCTGGTTATTTTCAGCCATAATTTGAGCCGCTTTTTCTTCGCCATAAGCAGACTGCAAACGTTTTACTAACCAACTTGGATGGCAATACAGTAAAGCAGGTTGTTGATCCGCCTGAGCAATTAAGCTCTCTTGCTCGCGTAAAAAACTACGTAAAACACCATTGATCATGCCCTTTAATGCAGGTTTTTTAAGGGCTTTTGCCCCATTAACGGTTTCACCCACCGCCGCATGGCTAGGAATACGCGTGTATAGCAGTTGATAAATACCAACTAGGATTAAAAAATGCAGATCTCTTTGTTTACCCGTCAAAGGTTTTTTCATTAATGAACGACAGAAAAAATCTAAACGAGGCAATGTACGCAGTACGCCATAACAAAGCATTTGTACTAAGGCTTTATCTTTAGGGGAAAGCTCTTGCTGAATAGCGGGCAATGCTTGTGATAGTGATTGCCCCTTTTCTACAACTTGATTTAACACTTTAGCGGCAATCGCACGTACATTCATTATCATTAACCTTGTTCGAGTAAGTTGCTAGAAACTGTAAACAGTTCACGGCGAGAATTTAAAACATCTTGGACTGGCATTGCTTTTTTTCCTGCCAGTTGAATCACTTCAAGGTTGATCACACCTTGGCCTGTAGCAACTTGAATCCCCTTTTTATCAACCTCTAGAATAGTGCCCGCTGTCGCAGTGCTAGCCTTATCAACTAGCGTCGCTTTATGTACTTTAATGACTTGCCCCGCCCATTCAAAGTAGCTAATAGGCCAAGGGTTAAAGGCACGAATGCATCGGTCAATAAACTCAGCTTGATCATTCCAGTCAATTAAGGCTTCAGCTTTACTCAGTTTTTTAGCATAAGTCGCTGCATTTTCATCTTGTTTTTGTGCGGTTAATTGCCCTGTTTGCAATTGCTTGATTGTTTCGATTAATACCGCTGGAGCTTGTTTGGCAACTTTTGTGTATAGAGAAGCACTGGTTTCATCTGCATCAATCGGACAGCTTACTTTTTTAAGCATATCCCCAGTATCTAAGCCTTCATTCATCTGCATGATAGTAACGCCAGTTTCTTTGTCTCCGGCCCAAATAGCACGCTGAAAAGGCGCAGCACCACGCCATCTAGGTAACAAAGAACCGTGAACATTCAAGCATCCTAAACGCGGCGTAGTTAATACGCTATTTGGCAAAATTAGACCATAAGCGACCACAATCATTAAATCTGCATTTAATGCAGCGAGTTGCTCGATACTCTCACTTTGTTTAAAATTCTCAGGTTGATACACAGCGATATCATTTGCTAACGCCACTTCTTTTACTGCACTTGCGGTCAGTTTTTTTCCTCGCCCTGCTGGGCGATCCGGCTGACTATAAACAGCTACAACATTGAAGTCAGCGGCAATTAATGCTTGTAAATGTTTGGCAGCAAAATCAGGCGTACCTGCAAAAATGATATTAAGTTTTTCCACGAAACAACCTTATAAATATGAGAATAAATTATGAAAACTTTTTATTTTGACGCTGTAATTTTTCCAGCTTGGCTTTAATTCGTTTTTGTTTAAATGGTGAAAGATAATCAATAAATAATTTACCTTTTAAATGATCTAGTTCATGTTGAATACAAACAGCAAATAGGCCATCAGCCTTCACCACTTGTGTTTCCCCCTCTAAATCTTGATACTGCAAAGTAACGAACTCTGCGCGTTCAACATCTGCATTTGTATCAGGAACGGATAAACAACCTTCTTCCGATACTTCTACGCCAGAACTCTCTAGAATAGTAGGATTAATCAGAGCAATTGGTTGATTGCGTTCGTCAGAAACATCAATAACAACGATGCGTTGGTGAATGTTGACTTGTGTTGCAGCTA